>Ga0172379_10000870_pt1 | contig 68306 bp, 74 predicted proteins | sample GrowelOW334metaG_FD_119756 | JGI IMG/M metagenome (GOLD analysis project Ga0172379, IMG submission 119756) | Groundwater microbial communities from an aquifer near a municipal landfill in Southern Ontario, Canada - Groundwater well OW334 metaG | ecosystem: Environmental > Aquatic > Deep... | reverse complement strand
AATCAATTATTGAAATTCCGGTGACAGTCGGCGTAGTCGGCGCATTGATCGCACCTGTACTGGCTGCTATCGGGGCCGCCGCCGCTCTACTGACCAAATGTACAATAGTTGTAATCAAAAAATAACTCATGTCCGAAAGTATTATAAGTGTAAAGAATTTTTCTAAATCGTTTGGTGACAATAAAGTTGTGACTGACCTTTCTTTTGATGTACAAAAAGGAGAAGTTTTTGCACTACTTGGTGCTAACGGTTCGGGAAAGACAACCACTATCCGATGTCTTTTGAATATTTTACAACCGGACAGTGGAGCACTATTAATAGACGGAAAAAAGTACGATCAGTCTATGGCTAGCCATGTCGGTTATTTGCCGGAAGAAAGGGGATTATATACATCCGAAAAAGTGATTGATACCATGGTCTATTTTGGTGAACTGAAAGGAATGTCGGCAAATGATGCAAAAAAGTGGTCACTAGAATATTTAAATAAAGTCGGACTGCATGATAAAGCAAAATTAAAGGTAAAAAAGCTTTCTTCCGGACAACAGCAAAAAATTCAGCTGGGAATTACAATTATCAATCAGCCGGATTTATTAATTCTGGACGAGCCGACCAAAGGACTTGATCCGGTCAACCGGACATTACTGATGGATATGCTTTTGGAAATGAAGGAAAAGGGCAGCACGATCATATTTATTACTCATCAGATGGAAGAAGTGGAAAAAATTGCCAACCGCCTGATTATGATCCAGGATGGCAAACGTATTTTATACGGAGCGGTGGATGAAGTAAAAGCGCAGTTCGGCGAAGACCGGATTCACGTGCAGTTTCGGGGCGTACTGCCGGAGAATGACCGGCTTTATTCAGTCGCCAATGATACGACTAATTCCGCCTCTCTAATTTTAAAAGAAGGAATCACGCCAAAGGAAACGCTATCGTATTTAGCAGGTACAGAATTGAAAATCACAAAGTTTGAAGTAGCAGCACCTTCTTTGGAAGAAATATTTGTAATGGTATCAAAATAACTATGAACACAATCCTAAAGGTTGCAAAAAAAGAATATTTAAAGATAGTACAAAAACCGTCTTTTTGGATTATGATTGTAATTGTTCCGGTTATTTATCTGGGCTTAGCCGCTGTTTCAGGTACATCGGCGACACAGGTTGAGAAAAAGATAGCGGAGGAAGTGAAGAATATTGATAACATTCTGATCGTTGACCGGTCCGGAATAATTTCTAAAAATATGATTGTACCTCCATATTTTATTGCTGACGATATTGAGATTGCTAAGGAGCAGGTTAGGGGAGGAAGCGCAGATGCGGCATTTTATTATCCGGAAAATATACTGACTGAAAAGGTAATTCAGATTTACGCCCCGGATACCAGCCTAATTTCGCGTGACCGGTTCAACGCGGTGGCTGTAGAAATGCTGAAGCAAAATATTTTGATGGAAATTAAAGATCCGGCTAGGATTGCTTTATTTTCCAGTGATATAAAGTTGGAAAAGACTCTGTACAAAAATGGAGTGGCGGTAGACCAGCGGTTTGAAGTATTTATTATCCCGATAGTTTCTATATTGGTTTATTTTGTAATGGTTATGTTTTCATCCGGATTTATGTTATCCAGTGTTTCGGAAGAAAAAGAGAATCGGATGATTGAAACAATATTATCCATTGTTAAACCGCGCCAGCTGATCTGGGGAAAACTAGTTGGACTTACCGGCGTATCTCTGACTTCACTGTTTGCATTGGGGGTTTTGATGACCGGGATTGTGGTTGCTTCTACGAATATTTTTCCTATTACAATAGATTGGTCGGCCGTTGATGTAACATTCGGGCAGATCCTGCTATCCGTATTCTATACGATCGGCGGTTTTCTGTTTCTTTCCAGCATCATGGTGGGGGTTGGCGCGGCAATGCCAAAATATCGTGATGCCCAGCAGTTTTCTTCAGTCTTTATCATTCTTTCAATTATCCCGATTTATTTCGCATCATTTTTATTGGCGGAACCATCAGGAGTATTATCCAGGATAGTGAGCTTTACTCCATTTACCGCTCCGCTGATTTTGATTTTCCGTAGCTCTATTGGCGCATTAACCATGTGGGAGTCAATATTGGGGGTTGTTGTTGTAACATTATATGTGATGGCCGGTTTCTATTTTGCCTTTAAATTATTTGAAGTTGGATCGCTGGAGGTAAACCGGAAAATATCTTTTAAATACCTGATACAGAAACAGAAAGATAAATAATAAATATTTGATGAAAGGCTTGCTAAATTCGCAGGCCTTTTTTGTATATCCGCCTTCACCCCGTTATAAATCTAATTTCTAGCGGGGTTGACATAAAATTATATTCTGGTAGTATTGGCATTTCTACCGCAGGTGGACGTCAGTTCGCCACATGGATGTGAACCGAAGCCTTGAAGGGGAATGGTACATGAGTAAGCAGGCAAGTGCCTCCGTCGATCGCGTTGAGAATCTCCGCCTCTGGGTGGAGCGTTGTGATGACATGGGGAACGTCTTCATGTCAATTCGGCAGAATGCATCAGTTCCCGAAGGCGGCGTATATATCTGCTGCCAGGACGGGACGAAATTCTTCTTCGCCGGAAACGCAATCGATTTCAGGACGCTGAATGCCGTCATCGCGGAGAACGTCCGCGATGAATTTGAGATGGTTGTGACCGGCAAACTCTGCCAGGTCACTCCCGAAGCGTTTGAGTTGCTTACTGAGGAACATCTGGCCGACACGGTGGACTGCGGCAAGGCGGTGGCACCGGACTGGTCCGAAAAGGAGCTGGCGCGCATGCGCCGGGACTTCGGTCCGATCCACTTTATTCAGGCGGAAACGCTTGTCGTCAACCTGTAACCAGCTCTTTTGGCTTTAACCGGCTACCCGCAATACCCTCTTGGTATTTGCGGGATTTTTTATTATAATATTTGATTATTTTTTCTTCAAACAAAGGTAATTGCTTGGGGGGGATTGACAAAGTAGCGGATTTGGTATAAGGTTGCATGTTTTATTAGTAGTAATAAAACAAAGTATTTGAAAGCAAAAAAATGTGCTTACCTTAGCAAAATCTTTTTGGTAAAAAAATGATAGCGACAAAACAAGTAACCGATGCCCTAAGAAAAGAGGGTATATTATCCAAAGAAACATCCAATAAGCTCAAAGAGTATGAAAAACTCCAAATGGGTAATGTTTTGGATTTTTGTATTGAGCAAGGAATTGTCCCGTCATCCAAGTTGATTTCACTGCTCCAGGATTCCCATTCACTGCAGGTGGTTGATTTGAATCAGGTTAAAATATACCAGGAAGTGGTTAAAAAACTCCCATCTTCCATTTGTTTGGAACATTTGGTTTTGCCTTTTCAGGAGGATGAAGCATATGTCTACGTGGCAATGGCCAGACCGGAGAATACGGAATTAATTGCATATGTTAAAAGGTCACTGAATAAAGATGTGGCGGTGTATCTGGCTAATCAGAGAGATATTAAACAATATTTGGAAGAAGCATTTAATAATTCCGCAGAATCCAGCAAAAAAGCAATTGATGAACTGATTATCAGAGCTTGTAGAGTCAATAATACTCCGGAAACAATGGGGCAGGAAGCCCCGATTATTTCACTGCTGAACCAGTTAATAATTTTTGGCATTAAAAGCGAGGCAAGTGATATGCATATTGAACCGCGCGAGAATTCGGTTTCAGTTCGTTTTCGGATGGATGGGATGCTTCATGAATTTTTCACTTTGCCGAAAGAACTACTCGCTCCGATAATTGCACGTACTAAAATATTATCTCAACTTCGCATTGACGAGCACATGCGCCCGCAGGACGGACGGTTCAGTTTCAATGAATCCGGGTATAAAGTCGCGGTGCGTTTATCAATTATCCCGACATTGCACGGCCAAAAAGCCTCGTTAAGATTTCTGGATACGGATAATGAAAACCTTTCGCTGGATACACTGGGTTTGGAAAAAAGCAACCGCGAAGATTTAAAAAAGATACTGGGGTTTTCCAACGGGATGATTTTAATTACCGGACCGACCGGTTCAGGTAAGACGACAACTTTATACTCTCTTGTGAAAGAAATAAATAACCAGCAAGTAAATATTTCCACAATTGAAGATCCGATTGAATATCATTTGACCGGTGCGAATCAGATACAGGTAAATCCGCATGTGGATTTAAATTTTGCTAATGGCCTGCGTTCAATATTGCGTCAGGATCCGGATATTATTATGATCGGAGAAATCCGGGACAAAGAAACGGCAACGATCGCAATTAATGCGGCAATGACCGGCCACCTAGTATTAACTTCTCTACACACTAACAGCGCCGCCGCCGCAATCCCGAGGTTACTTGATATGGGTGTGGAGCCATATTTGATCGCGTCTACTTTAAAGGCGATTATTGGTCAGCGTTTAGTCCGAAATATTTGTGATTCCTGCAAAACTGAATATGTTGTTGATTCAATTCCGAAAGGGCTGGTAGCAAAGTATTCCAATAAAGAACAACCAACCGTTGCAAAAGGCAAAGGATGTCCCGCGTGTCTGAATACCGGATATTCTGGAAGAACCGGAATTTTTGAAGTTCTGAAAGTTGATGAAGATATTCATGATTTGATAATCAACCGGGCACATTCATCTTCAATAGAAGATACAGCAAGGGCAAAGAATATGAAAACGATGTATGAAGATGGAATAATTAAAGTACTAAATAAACAAACTACCCTAGAAGAGGTAATACGGGTTACTAAATAATCAAAAATATGAAAAATTTTGAATACACATTTATTGATCTAGAAAATACCATTCACCGTGGATTAGCTCGGGGTTGGACAAAGAAGAGAGTGTCAAAGCAGCTTTCCAGTGAAGGAAATTCAGTTGTTACCTTGGTGAAAATAAAAAGTGGAAATGCATTTTGGCAGAGCATGTTCCGGTATATTTCCAGAATTGACCGCATCCTTTTTTTGCGCAGTCTGATGACAATGATGAGAGCCGGATTAAATCTTCCTGAAGCATTAGCTTCTTCCAGAGAACAGAACTCCAATCCAAATATGAAGATAATTATTTCGGATTTGGAAAAAGCAGTGAATTCAGGAAAAACACTTTCATCTGCTTTGGAAAAGTACAAAAATGTTTTTTCTCCGGTGGCAATTGCCATGATCAGAATCGGCGAACACGGAGGAAAACTGGTTGATGTGCTGGAATTTCTGACAACCCAGCAAGAGAGCGATTATAAATTATTAAGAAAGATCAGAAATTCATTAATCTACCCGGCACTTATTTTTGTAACGATGATTGCAATTGTTGCCGTGATGATGGTGGTGGTGATTCCAAGAATCGCGGCCATCTACGATGATGTTTCCGCACAATTGCCCGTATTTACCCGTATCTTAATTGCAATCAGCAATTTTATCGTCAACTATGGTTTGTTACTGGCAGTTGGAATTGCGTTATGTATTATTTCATTTCGTTTGAGTATTAGATATTCGGAGAAATTCAAAAAATCAATCCATCGTTTAACACTTCGTCTGCCGATGATCGGAATGGTTATCAGAAAATTAAATTTAGCAATGATTTCCAGATCGCTACACATGCTAACCAAGTCCGGTGTCTCAATTGATCAAAGTTTGACATTAGCCAGCAACGCCGCGAGTAATGTTGTTTATCGTGACGCTATCCGAGCGGGTGAAGTTTTTGTAAGACGTGGGGTTTCGCTTTCCGATATTTTCAAAGGCGACCCAGATCTGTTTTTACCGCTGTTCCAGAAAATGATATCAACCGGAGAAAAGACCGGCTATTTGGATGATATGCTTCATCATTCGGCAAAATATTATGATGACGACATTCAGAACTGGAGCGACAATCTGTCAACATTAATTGAACCGGTAATGTTATTGATCACCGGTGTGTTGGTCGGCGGATTAGCCCTAGCAGTGATGTATCCCCTCTGGAATTTTGCAAATATATTATGAAAAACCTGAAAAAACAATTTGGCTTCACTGTAATTGAGGTACTGATCGTCATAACCGCAGTCAGTCTGATTGCCGGTGTGGCGGTGATTTCTTTATCAAAAGGTAAAACAGGTGCACAAGCTGTAACTGAAGCAGATAAGGTCGCGCAGATAGTTCGTGAAGCACAAAGCAGAGCGCAGTCAGCGGAATCAGGTCGTGCATGGGCGGTGCGTTGCAGCGGCAATGCAATAGATTTATTATCAGTGAATCCGGAATTAGTATCAGAAACATACAACTTTCCGCAAGAATTCACGTGTTCGGCAAGTGACGACATAGTTTTTAATAAGCTAACAGGCATCCCGGATCAGGATTTGGATTTATTTATCCTTTATGCGGGGGTAAATAGTTCCCGTATTGAAATCAGGAAACCGGGAACAGTTAAAATATTATCTTTATGAACTGGCATAATCAAAAAGGAAGTCTGTTGATTGAAGTACTGCTAAGTATCAGTCTGGCAGCGGTTTTTTCTTTGGCGATCGGTAATCTGATCGGAGTCAATCACCAGTTAGTGATTGCTTCAAAACAAGAAGTGGAAGCGACAGCTTATGCTAAAGAATCAATGGAACAGCTTTTTGCTATAAAACAGTCAGACTGGAATTTGATTAGCGTTTTATCCGAAGGTTTTTATCAGATTCAAGAAAACGGTAATACATTTGAAATATTGCCAAGTGATCCGGCAAACCCGGCACAGGAACTTAACGGCAAGTATTATCGGACGATACATATTAGCAAAGCTTATAGAGACGCGGCCGGTAATTTGAGTGCATCGGGGACGGAAGATAATCAAGCAAGGCGGCTTGACGTAAAAGTGGAATGGCAGGAGAGAGATAATATGAGAGATATCTCATTTGCCAGCTATATTACTAACTGGTTAGGACAATGAAATTAAGACTGATCAAATTTAATCAGCGAGGTACGACCCTGATGGAGTTGATGGTGTATTTGGGTATTTCCAGTATCGTTACCCTGATGCTGACTATGTTTCTGGTAAACAGTACCGAACAGCGAGTACTGACCAACAATCAGCAGACAGCGCAGTACAATGCCAGACAAATTATTGAAAAAATGACTTATTCCTTGCGTAATGCCTATGATGTGGACATCCAGGCAAGCGGAACAAAAGCGATAGTCTATTCTCATTTTTATACTAACCCTGTTGCCCCCGACAACATTATTACAGTATATGAATTAAATGGCGGGAAAATGTATTATGGACAGGATATGAATTTGATTCCCGCTCCGTCTAGTATGAAGCTTTTAACTGATGAAGATGTAAATGTTTCGCTAGTTTCGTTTAAGAAAGTCTCTTCATCTCTTAGGATTAATTTGATTGTTGAAAAAGGAACAGGAGAGTCTGATATAAATTCTACGATATCATTCAGACAACAGTAACATGAATAATTTTAGAAAAAGAAATCAGGAAGGCAGTATCACCATTTTAATGGTTTTCTTTACGATGATTGTTATGTTTTTATTTGTCTTTTCCAACAATGTTACGGCCACTAGAGAAAAAATTATCGCCAGAAATTCTATTTCCACGGAAAAAGCATTTTACTCAGCTCAAACCTGCATTGAAGAAGGATATCTGCAATTACGCACAGACGAAAACTATACTGGAACAACAATCAATATTGACGGGGTAGAGTGTGAAGTTGTGGCACAGCATAATGCCGGTGTCGCTTCCGGCAAATTAGTTGGAACCGGAACGTTTGCCAATAGCGTTCGTACTGTTGCCAGTTATTATGCCGATGCGGGTGCTTCTGCCACAAGAAACGACACTACCATTTATCACATAATAGACCGTTCTGGTAGCATGGATGATGATGGTGATGGTTGCACGAATCCCGCGTATCTCAACTCCATAGAATGTATAAATAATGGCGGGTTGTGGGGTCCACGACCGATGATTTTTGCCAAAGAAGCGGCGAAATCGTTTATTGATGAAATGGATCCACTTTATGATAAGATCGGAGTTGTTTCTTATAATCAATCAGCGCAACTAAATTTTTCTTCCTCAAATGATTTTGCCGCCGCGCAGGCAGCGGTAAATATAATACCGACGCCGACCGGCAATACCAATATTGGCGATGCAATTGGATTGGCTACAACTAATATACAGACAAATGTGCCGTCCGGGGATATCAAAGTTGAAATTCTGTTAACCGATGGTGTAGCAAATGTGCCGTCACCAATCAGCGCCGCGGAACTTTATGCCAGAACAAAGGCGGATGAAGCGGACAACGTCGGGATTTTGATTTTTGCGATCGGGTTAGGGAGTAGCGTGAATGAAGACTTTTTACGTAACGATATTGCCACAGATCCTAACATGTATTTCTACGCACCATCCGCTTCCGACCTGGAGGGTATTTATAACCAAATTGCCAATATAATTCTTTCCTACAACATCAGTCAAGACGGCTGGATAGAGGAATAGTTTAATATTTATTTTAGTGTGCAGGCGCGACATTGATGTCGCGCCTGTTTTGATTGAGTCTTAACACCGTCAGAAGGTGCGATTGCGCAATCGTACCTTCTGACGTGGCTTGACAATCCGGTTGAGATGTGCTAGTATACTCGGTCACGCGTGGATCAGGTTCTTCTCTGAAACGCCTTTGCGCGTGAGGGTGTTTCCACACACGGAAGTGAAAGGTGTAGATCATGCCTAACTTGCAGCTCGCCAAGCGGTACCACTGGTACACCGCCACCCGTTTCTGGGTTGTCCTCGCCTTCTTCGCCATCTTCCTCGGGATCGGGAGCAGTCTCGTCTACCGCCAGCAGATCAAGAATCTGCGTGCGTACAGCATCCCGGTGATCGGGCTGTCCCAGCTCACCGAGGGGGAGTACCGGCTGGAATCCTTCCTGACGGTCAATCTCCTCAAGAACAAGTACGCGAATACCGCGTACATGGTCTCTATCAGCTCCGACAACCTGTCGAGCTACAACGGCAGGGCCATACTCGTGGTGGCCAAACAGTTGGTGGAGATTTGCCCCGCCGACTCAACTCGGCCGGCAACGGCTGTGGTCACCACCGTGGTCAGCGAAGGAAGCAGGACCCGTGTTCTGAAAATCCACCCCCGGCACCTCCGCCCGGAAAACGAACCCCGGGCCCTGCTCGCTGCGCTCCCCGTCGGCAACTAACACGCTATCTGGGAATCAGCTCGGATAGCAACACGGTCGACGAATTAGGAGAGTGTGAGTCATGGCATACGATTCTCATGAGGCGGAGCTTCGCTATCGGTTCCAGAAGGGCCTTCTAATTGTCCTGTTGGCCATCGCCCTGATCCTCCTGGTCGCGGGGATCTTCGACAACAAGATCGTCGTGGAGCACTCCGCATCACAGGCGATCTCGGGGCAGGTCGTGTTCCACGGCCTATTCACTCAGAACCTGGGAGTTGCCACGGCGGCCACTAACGGACGCAAGTTCGTAACAACGGTTGCCACGTGCGACCAGGTGGTCATGGTCATCGACACGCCGGTGGGCTTGGTCTGCGTACCCGCAGACCACATCACCCAAAGGCAGCCGGGCGAGCTGGTGATCCTGGTCTATCAGGAGAAGTACCATACGACCACGACCTTCAGAGGCAAGTTCATCAAGCGCGAATACGTCGGATTCGAAGTCCAGCGTATCGCGTAGCATCGCACCTTTGTCGAGCTATGCTCGACCCCTCGTTTCCCGAAAGGTTCCCATTCACTCCCATGAATGTTCGGAGCCTTTTTTCTTTGGAAAAATGACCTTTTTTGCCCCAAAAAATCGTTTGCTGAAATCACGAAAATCTGTTACAATCTAGGTGGAAATCTCTTCAAAAAACTACGATGAGATAAGATTCTTTAGTGTTATATGCCGTTAAGAAGATACCTGTTAATTATGGGATTTGGGACCCTCATTTCGTGGGGGGCTTTTGTATTGGTTATTCTGAATATTGACCCTTTTAACTCAGGTTTTGTCGGGCTTTTTTCTTTCTATATCATGCTTTTTTTGTCGCTAATGGGAACATTTGCCTTATTTGGCTTTTTTGTACGTGCTATTTTTGTGAAAAGATCGGTACTATTCCGTCACATCGGGGTTTCATTGCGCCAGTCGGTCTTATTTTCTTCCCTAATTGTGATTTCTTTAATGCTCCAAGCTAACAATCTGTTTACCTGGTGGAACGCGGTCTTGCTGATTATGGGTTTAGGACTGCTGGAATTCTTTTTACTGGGCAGAGAAAATCCGGTTACGCAACATGAGCAACATCAAGAATAATATTATATGAAAAAAACCCTGGAACAACTGAAGCAAAAAGCACTGGAAGAGATCCAGAAAGTTAATGACTCCGAAAGTTTGAAAAATCTGGAGATTGAGTATTTGGGCAGAAAAGGCAAAATTACTAAGGTGCTACGGGAAATCAAGGATATTTCGGATGAAATGAAGCCGGTAATCGGTAAATTGGCAAATGAAATCAAAAATGAGCTGACTAATGCGCTGAAAACAGCGGAATTAAAATTTTCAAGTTACCCTGAAGAAGGAACAGAGTTTTTTGATCCGACACTGCCGGGTGTCAGAACGCAAGCAGGACATTTGCATCCGATTACCCAGATGCTGGAAAAAATCTGGGATGTGTTCCGTTCCATGAATTTTGATATTGTTGACGGACCGGAAATTGAAAATGATTATTACAACTTTCAGGCATTGAATGTGCCGGCAGATCACCCGGCGCGCGATATGCAGGATACTTTTTACATTAAAAAAGGAAAAAATGCGTCTGTCGGTAAATACGGCGAATTATTGTTGAGAACGCATACCTCCTCCGCATCACAAGTCAGAACGATGGAAAAGAGAAAGCCGCCACTGCGTGTGATTGCCACCGGTAAATGCTACCGCCGTGATGAAGATATTTCCCATACACCAATGTTTCATCAATTTGACGGTGTAGCTGTTGACACTGATATAACTTTTTCTGATTTGAAGGGAACACTGCATTATGCAATGAGAGAAATCCTGGAGAAGGACATTAAGGTCCGTTTTCGCATTTCTTATTTCCCGTTCGTGGAGCCGGGAGCGGAATTTGACGTCTCCTGTACCATTTGCGACGGAAAAGGATGCCCGACCTGTAAAAACACCGGCTGGCTGGAGATGGGTGGCTGCGGTATGATCCATCCGAATGTCCTGAAAGCAGCGAACTATGACCCGAAAAAGTATCAGGGTTTTGCCTTTGGTTTCGGCATTGAACGGCCCTTGATGATCAAACATAAGATCGCCGACATCCGCGCTTTGTTTGAGAACGACATAAGGTTTTTAAAACAATTCTAACCCTAATCCCTTCTCCCTAAACCCTATACCCTAACAATTCACCATGAAAGTATCACTTAATTGGTTAAAAGAATATGTCGCGATTCGGACAACTCCAGAAAAACTGGCTGATGATTTGACGATCTGTTCGGTTGAAGTGAATACGATTGAAAAAACTAGCGGTAATATTTCAAATGTAGTGGTAGCGGAGATTTTAGGTATCAAAAAACATCCTAACGCCGATAAGTTAAATCTGGTATCAGTTAACAACGGTAAAGAAAAATTTGAAGTAGTCTGCGGTGGAGTTAATATCAAACCGGAATCTGTTGGTAAGAAAGTGCCGTTTGCCATGGTGGGCGCGAAATTGCCGAACGGCATGGAACTGAAAAAGGCAAATATCAGAGGTGTGGAATCCTGCGGGATGATTTGCTCCTCAGAAGAACTGGGATTGCCGAAAAAAGGTGATCATGAAATTTTATTTTTAGATGATAAGGCAAAAATAGGTAATGATGTTGTTAAAGAATTAGGATTAGATGACGTGGTGCTTGATTTGGATGTACTTGCCAACCGACCGGATCTGATGGGGCACTTCGGCGTCGCCCGGGAGATCGCGGCGATTACGGGATCAAAATTGAAAAGGGAATTATATGATATTTCAGAGGAACCGAAAAAAAATCAGATTGTTAAAGTAGAAGTAAAGGATGTAAAATTGTGCCCGCGTTATTCGGCGTTGGTGATTAGCGGAATAAAAGTCGGGCCTTCCCCAGAATGGGTGCGCAAGCGTTTAGAATCAGTCGGAGTGCGGTCAATTAATAACATTGTGGACTTAACAAACTACATCATGTTGGACCGCGGTCAGCCGTTACACGCTTTTGACTATGATAAAATTAAGGGGAAAACAATGACGGTCCGTCCGGCAAAGAACGGCGAGAAAGTAACAACACTGGATAGTAAAACCTGGAATTTGGAAGCCGGGATGCTGATTATTGAAGACGGGGAAAGGATAATTGATCTGGCCGGAATTATGGGCGGAGCGAACAGTGAGATTAATGAAAAAACCAAAACCATTGTTTTGCAGGCGGCGGCTTTTGATCCGATAACTATCCGACGGACATCGCGCAAACTCGGGGCTAGAACAGACGCGGTCGGCCGTTACGAAAAGACAGTTGACCCAAACCAGACTTTGGCGCATTTAACTTATACATTTTCCCTGTTGAAGGAAATGATGCCGACTGCCATATTAGAACAGGTGGTTGATATCGGAACATGGCAACTGGAACCGGTTAAAATTACGGTTAATACTGATAAAATTGAAAATATTCTTGGAATAAAAATTCCGGCAAAAGAAATTATTTCCATATTAAATTCACTGGGTGCGGAAGTCACCAAGCGAGGTAAAAATACACTGGAAGTTCTGGCCCCGACTTATCGTCCTGATCTGAAAATCCCGGAAGATATTATTGAAGAAATTTCCCGAATTTATGGTTACAATAAGCTGGGCGAATCCGTACCAACCGGCAATTTAGAGCCACCCGTGGAGCCGAAATATTTGTCCAGAATCAGACAGGTGAAAGCCTATTTTAAAGGAAAAGGGTTTACTGAGGTTTATAATTATTCCTTTACCAGTAAAGAAAATATACAAAGAATGGGTTTAAAAATATCAGACCATATTGAGGTCGCCAACCCGCTTGCCTCAAATCAACAGTATCTGCGGACTGAACTGCTGTCGGGTCTGTTAAATAATGTCCACGAAAATCTGAAGCATACAGAAAATTTGAAATTATTTGAGCTTTCCAATGTGTATTTTCCAAAGACCGGCGGCAAAACTCACGAGGCGCCGCTGTTAAGCGCGGTTATCACTGGAGAGTCAAAAGACGGCGGGGAATTTTTTGAGCTGAAAGGCACATTAGAACAGCTTTTTGAGGAACAGAACGTGAAGTACGAAAGCGAACTGCTGGAAAAATCCGGTGCGACTGATTGCCCGTATTGGGATGCGTATAATACACGCAAGTCATTGAAATTTACTCATAACGGTAAAGTGATCGCAACACTTTCACAGCTTTCCGGAACAGTAGCCAAAAATTTTGACCTGGATCGGCCGATATATTTTCTAGTTGTGTTTCTGGATTATCTTACAACTTTAAAAATATTTAATGTATTGCCAAAATATCCCAGTGTAATGTTGGATGTGGCGTTTGTTATTGACCGGAAGATTTTATACAAACAGATTGAACATGCTGTCTGGCAGGCCGGTGGTGAGTTGCTTGCCCGAGTGGAGCTGTTTGATGTCTATATCGGAAAACAGATTGGCGATGGTAAAAAAAGTATGGCGCTGCACTTGGATTACCGTGCCGATGACCGGACGCTTTCGCTTGCTGAAGCGCAAAAATTTCATAATCAGATAATTAAATCATTAGAACAAAAGTTTAACGCTCAAATTCGAGCACAATAATACTTGAAGAAAGGTAGAACAAATTTATGCCAAAAAAGAAAGTAGCTAAACCGGTAAAAAAGGCGAAAGTGACAAAACCGGCCAAAAAACCCGCTGAAAAAATTTCAGACGGAAAGCCGGAATATACCGCCAAACAGATTACAGTTCTGGAAGGACTGGCGCCGGTCAGGAAAAGGCCGGGTATGTATATCGGGAATACCGCTGAAGCCGGTCTGCACCATCTGATCTGGGAAGTGGTGGATAACGGTATTGACGAAGCAATGGGCGGTAATGCCGATCTGATTGAAGTAAAACTTTTGCCGGACGGTATGGTGTCGGTTTATGACAACGGTCGTGGTATCCCGGTGGAAAGACACAGTGTCACAAAAAAATCCGCGCTGGAAACAGTCATGACCACGCTGCATGCCGGCGGTAAATTCGGCGAAGGCGGATACAAAGTATCCGGCGGTTTGCACGGCGTTGGTGTTTCAGTTGTCAATGCGCTGTCCGAATACATGCGGGCGGAAATTAAACGCGACGGCAAGACATGGATGCAGGAATATAAAAGAGGAAAGGCTGTCGCCAAAGTAAAACCGATCGGCAAAGCGGTCGGAACAGGCACCACACAAATTTTTAAACCGGATCCGGAAATATTTACTGTCTTGGAATTCAACTGGAAAACTGTTCTGGATCATTTAAGACAACAGGCATATTTAACCAAAAAAGTAAAAATCAGCGTTGAAGATCTGCGGGAAAAGGATAATAAAAAAAGCCATACCTTTTATTTTGAAGGAGGAATCGCGTCTTATGTTAAACAGCTGAATACAAATAAAGCTGCCAAACAGGAAAATATCTTTTACGTGGAAAAAGAGGAAGACGGTATTAATGTAGAAATTGCATTCCAGTATAATGACGATTTTACCGAAAATGTTTTTTCCTTCGCGAATAATATTCACACAGTTGAAGGCGGAATGCATTTAATCGGTTTCCGCACGGCATTGACCAGGGCGCTGAATAACTACGCACGGAAGCAGGGCTTCATAAAAGAAAACGACGACAATCTTTCCGGCGATGATGTACGGGAAGGATTGACGGCAGTAATCAGCGTTAAAGTACCGAACCCTCAGTTTGAAGGCCAGACCAAGGCGAAGCTGGGAAATGCCGAAGTACGGCCGGCTGTAGAAACTGTTTTTTCCGAAACACTGCAGAACTTTTTGGAAGAGAATCCCCGTGATGCACGAGAGATAATCGGCAAGACCCTGCTGGCTGCGCAAGCCAGAGTGGCGGCCAGAGCTGCCCGCGATTCCGTAATCCGAAAAGGGGCGTTGGACGGAATTACTCTGCCAGGGAAACTGTCTGATTGTGCGTCGCGCAATCCGGCCGATTCTGAAGTGTTTATTGTTGAGGGAGATTCCGCCGGTGGTTCCGCGAAGCAGGGAAGGGACCGTAACATCCAGGCCATTCTTCCATTGCGCGGAAAGATTTTGAACGTAGAAAGAGCGCGCCTAGATAAAATGCTGGCCAACAATGAAATTAAATCCTTGATTCTGGCGCTGGGTACCAATATCGGTGAACAGTTTGATATTGCCAAGATCCGTTACCACAAAGTTGTGATCATGACTGATGCTGACGTGGACGGCGCGCATATCCGGACTTTGCTTCTGACAATCTTCTACCGCTATCTGCCGAATATCATAGAGCAGGGGTTTCTGTATATCGCACAGCCTCCGTTATATCGTCTGCAAAAAGGAAAGGACGTCCGCTTTGTTTATACGGATGCGGAAAAAGAAAAAGCAATCACTGCTATGCAGTCCGTAATTAAAGCCAAAGCGGATGAGAAAAAGAAACCGGCAAAAGAGGAAGTGACGGAAACAGCTGAAGAACTCGCGGAAGTGGGTGTGGGAGAGAATATTTCCGGTATTACGATCCAGCGGTATAAGGGTTTGGGAGAAATGAGTCCCCAGATGCTTTGGGATACGACCATGAATCCGGCGACCAGAATGCTGATGCAAGTTAAAATTGATGACGCGGAAGCGGCAAATGAGATATTTGACGTTCTGATGGGTGCGGATGTGGCGCCACGGAAGCGGTTTATCCATACGCACGCAAAAGCGGTCAAAAATCTGGATATTTAGCGAAATTTCACAATTTTTAACCCAAGCACTTGCAAATTATTTTGATTTCGGGTATGATTTGATTGATAAAAATCAGAGCCCGACGAGGGCTTTTTAAAGACCAAAAAATGCCAATAACCAACAACAAAATATTTCGATATTTCAAAGAATCGAAAGATGAATTAAGAAAAGTTACATGGCCCAGCCGCAAGGAGGCGATTAAGCACACTTTGATTGTGATCGGGGTTAGTATATCGGTGGCTGTGTTCCTAGGACTGGCCGATTATTTATTGAATTTAGGGCTTGAGCAATTAATAAAATAAGCTATGCCAAAACAAACTGCAAAACATGGAAAACGTTGGTATGTACTACATACTTATTCGGGATATGAAGAAAATGTCTCCCGAAACCTTCGACAGAGAATTGAATCAATGGATATGGAGGATAAAATTTTCAACGTTTTAATTCCTACCGAAAAAAAGATTAAGATAAAAAATGGAAAACGTAAAATTGTAACCGAAAAAATTTTTCCAGGATATGTGCTGGTGGAAATGATCGTTACTGATGAATCGTGGTATGTCGTGCGAAACACTCCGAATGTAACCGGATTTGTGGGAACCGGCACAACGCCGACTCCTATTTCCGAGGATGAAGTAAAGAACCTGCAGAAGCGGATGGGGATTGAAGAGCCGAAATACAAGATTGATGTCGCGGTTGGCGATCCCGTCCGGATTACCGACGGTCCTTTCAAGGAAATGGAAGGAAAAGTTTCGGAAGTTGATGATGCCCGCGGCAAAGTTAAAGTACTGGTATCCATGTTCGGCCGAGAAACGCCTACCGAGCTTGATTCACTGCAGATTAAGAAACTCTAACAGATATTAATGTGAAAGATGTAGAATATAACAAGCTGGTGCGCGACCGAATCCCGGAAGTCATTGAAGCATCCGGGGATGAATGTCAGTATGAACAGTTGGAAGAGGATGAATATCGCACAATGCTCAGAGAAAAGTTTGTTGAAGAAGCAAAAGAACTGCTATCGGCTGATGGAAAAGACGAAATTATCAACGAACTCGCCGACTTGCTGGAATTGATTGAAGCTGTACAGGATTTAGAACAGATTTCTCCGGATGATGTGAAAAGAAAAAAAGATACCAAGCATGAAGAAAGAGGTGGATTTGAAAACAGAATCAAATTAATAAGTGTTAAAGAGCTTTAAAAATATTTGTAAGATCAAGGTTGATAGTTGGTACATTGCTTCTAGATGTGCCGGAAACTTAAATCTTCAAGCGTAAATCTCATAACTTAAACTATCAAAAAAATGGCAAAGAAAATTAAGACAGTTATAAAATTACAGATTCCGGCAGGCAAAGCAAATCCTGCGCCTCCAGTCGGACCGGCTTTAGGTCAACACGGCTTGAATATCCAGGAATTTTGCACCAAGTTCAATAATGAGACCAAGGATCTCGGCGGTGATATAACACCTGTTGAGATAACCGTTTATGAAGATCGGACTTATTCTTTTATTCTCAAAACTCCTCCGGCAGCAGAACTTCTAAAAAAAGCGGCCGGAATCCAGAAAGGATCCGGTAATCCTTTAATCACCAAAGTCGGCAAAGTAACCAAGGCTCAGATCAGGGAAATTGCGGAAAAGAAAATGCCAGATCTGAACGCCAATGATATTGAGGGCGCGATGAAAATTATTGAAGGCACTGCCCGCCAGATGGGCATAACTATTGAATAATTAATTATTCATGAATTATTCCATGGAAGAACAGCAACCAAGCAAGCAGAAAAAAGCGAATATTATAAGACATATCTATTTTTATTTGGCTTCTTTCATTACCCTGGCTTTGGTTGTTGGCTCCCTAATTGCGTTAATCAACCTGGGTTTGAAAACATGGGTTTTAACTGATGCAAATAATGATCCGTATCGTGCCGGTCCGCCACCGTCTTTGTATTTTAACGTGGCAGATCAAAAAGTCGGAGAACCGACAACCAGTATTGATTGCACGGGGGAATGCCAGATTACGGACGACAACAAAACTTTAATTACCACTTGGCAAGAAAGTTACGCAGCGTGGCAGGAAACAAGTAATAATCCAAATTATCAAAATTCACAGGCAGCAGTGGCAGCGCTCTCTTTCTTAATTATCGCATTACCGATATTTATCATTCATTTCCGGTCTGTACAGAAGGATGCTAAGAAAGAAGGTGGTTCTACCGTAATCCGCCCGATCTATTACTATCTGGTTTCACTGGGGGCATTGTTGATGTTTGTAATTGCCGGCGGGATTATGATCAATCTTATCCTCAAAACCTGGGTTTTCCCCACGGCATCTGAGGCTGACAAATTGAATCAGAAAGTCATCAGTCAGCAAACAGCTATGTCAATGGAAAAAAACTCTGTACAGAGCATTATTGATTGTGCGGAAAAATGTCAGTTTGATGCAGCAACTGTAACAACGGCTGAAGGATGGATTGTTGATTATGATAACTGGCAGACATTATCTCAAACTTCATTTGATAACACTCAAACCGAAGCCGCACGCAATCTGCCGTTTATTCTGTTAGGTATTCCTTTATTCTGGTACCATTGGCGAACAGTGCGTAAGGAGCAGGAAACTCATAAAAAATTAGAAGATAAATAATAATTAACTTGTGGGACCTTGGTAAAACCGGGGGTTTGCACCACGAAGGAAAATACAATGACCAAAAAAAGCAAGCGTTACATTGAAGCAAGCAAAAAAATCGACAGAACTAAGGTATATCCGATAGCTGAAGCGATTAAAATTATCAGAGAAACATCTACCACCAAGTTTGATTCTTCGGTGGAAGTGCATATCAGTCTGGGTATTGATACCAAGAAAGCGGATCAAATGATCAGAGGTACATTTTTGATTCCTCATGGTTTAGGAAAAAAACTCCGGATCGCGGCATTTGTTTCCCCGGAAAAGGAAAAAGAGGCGAAAGAGGCGGGTGCGGATATTATCGGCGACGAGTCGGTGATAAAAGAGATTAAATCCACCAAGAAATGTGATTTTGATATTGCCATCGCTGAGCCGCAGATCATGAAAAATCTGGGCAGTATCGCCAAGATTCTGGGGCAAAAAGGATTAATGCCGAACCCGAAAACTGATACTATCACTAAGGATGTGAAAAAAACTATATCAGAATTAGTGTCGGGTAAGGCTATGTATCGTTCTGATGATTCAGGCAATATTCACCAGATGATCGGGAAAGTGTCATTTGATGACGAAAAATTGAAAGAGAACTATGCGGTATTGATGGATGCGATAAAAAAAGCAAAACCAGAATCGCTTAAAGGAACTTATATCAAGCAGGTTCATCTAGCGAGTTCTATGGGACCAAGTGTGAAGGTTGTTGCCTAAACCATAAACTTTAGGGAGAAGAATATGGAAAAAGAAACCAATAAACATGTCCGCCCATCGTGGGATGATTATTTCATGGCGATTGCAAAAATTATCGGAACCCGCAGTACTTGCGATCGTCTGCGCGCAGGCGCTGTTTTGGTTAAAGACCGTAGGATTATTTCCACTGGCTATAACGGTTCGCCACCAGGTCTCCCGCACTGTGATGAAGTGGGTCATCTGATGGAAGAAGGGCACTGTGTCAGAACTATCCACGGCGAGCACAATGCTATTCTTCAGGCTGCAACGGTTTCAGGGACTAATACTCAAGGGTCAACTATGTACACGAAATATAGCCCCTGTATCCATTGTACAAAATACATCATTGCGGCCGGCATAAAGAAAGTTGTAATGGGAAAAGTGTACCGCAATTCAAAAGTTGTGGATTTTCTGAAAGAAGCGGGGATTGAAGTGGAAGTTTATCAGGAAAATAAAGAATGGCAGAAGCAGTTACAGGAAATATTCTCAAGTGATATAGAAGTGATGAAACCGGATGAGGGTGATGTGGAAATGAAAACAAAAAAATAATTATTCATTTCATGAACAAGAAAGTTCTTGGATTTACAGGACTGATCGCAAGCGGGAAAGGTACCGCCTGCAAATATCTGAGCGAAAAATACGGAGCCGAAAGTTTCCGTTTTTCAACTATTCTGCGTGACGTAGCGGATCGGGTTTACTTACCACAGACCCGGGAAAATCTGCAGAATATTTCACAGGTTTTAAGGGAAAATTTTTCTCAGGATATTTTGTCAAAAGCAATTGCGGAGGACGTGAAAAAAGCTGATTGCGAAATAATTGTAATTGACGGTGTCAGGCGCTGGACTGATATTGAACACCTGAAAGCGATCCCGGGATTTAAGCTGGTCAGTTTGCAGGTTGATGCTAAAACGCGCTACGAAAGATTAATCAATAGAAATGAGAATCCTGGTGATTCCGAAAAAAACTGGGAAGAATTTCAAAAAGACAGCGATGCGGAAGCGGAGGTTCATATTCAGGACATGATTGAAAAAGCGGATGTGATTATTGATAATAATGGAACCATAGAAGATTTCTATAAGCAATTAGATAAATTAGTGGAATGAAGATAAAAATTAAAAGACTGCACCCGGATCTGCAGATCCCAAAATATGCGCATATCGGCGATGCCGGAATGGATATTTTTTCTCTGGAAGATGTTATATTAAAACCCGGAACAAGACACCATTTTAAAACCGGATTTGCCCTGGAATTGCCCGAAGGATATGTTTCGCTGATTTGGGATAAAAGCGGATTGGCATCAAAATACGGTATCACTAGTTTTGGCGGTGTGATTGAATATACTTATCGTGGAGAGTACGGGGTAGTTTTATACAATGCGGGTGATGAGGATTTCACTATCAGCAAGGGGGATAAAATAGCACAGCTTCTGATTCAGAAAATTGAAACAGCGGAAATTGAGGAAGTGGACGAGCTTTCTGAATCACCCAGGGGTGAAGGCGGGTTCGGTAGTACCGGTAAGTAGTTTGTTAGGGATTAGGGTGTAGGGAATAGGGATTAGGGAGTAGGTGGTGAGCCGTCGGCGTGAGCTTCAGTCGAACGCTCGCATGCCTTATGATCAATACTATTTAGCAGTAGCAATAATATAATGCAGACAGAAGTTGAAATTAAAGCAAGAATCGCTTCTCTTTTGAAAATACGGAAAGAGCTGGTAAAGATTGGTGCAAGAAGAAAAGGAAGTAAAAGAATTGTAGATATTTACTATACACCGGCAAAGGGAGAAAAGTATTACGGTAAAAACAGCAGACTAAAATTTCGTATACGATATGACGGTGGATCAAATAAAGGTTCACTAGAAGTTCATAAAATATCCAGTGTTTATGAAGCGGCAGAGTATGAGCTACCGATAACAGATGTAAGGCTAGTACAGCAAATGTTGAGTGAATTAAGGTTTATCAAGTGTGTGGTTGTAGACAAGGTTAGGGAAGACTATAAATATGGTAGACTGAATATAGTTCTGGACAAGGTAAAAGGGTTAGGGGAGTATATGGAAGTTGAAATGATGAATACTGAGTCAAAGAAAGCCCTGATTGCAATCAAGGAATTTTATAAAAAAATTGGTGTTTCAGAAAAGGATCTTATTATCGGCAGTTCTTATGTTGAAATGATGATGAAATTTAATAGAAGGAAGAAATGAAACAATATCAGGATTTATTACAAACGATATTGGATAAAGGAACAAACAAATCTGACCGTACCGGTACAGGTACGCGCAGTTATTTCGGATATCAGATGCGCGTAAACCTGCAGGACGGTTTTCCCCTGCTCACCACCAAAAAAATGTTTGTGAAAGGTATAATTCACGAACTGCTTTGGTTTCTGACCGGCGATACAAATATTAAATACCTTGTTGATAACGGCGTGCGGATCTGGAATGAATGGCCGTACGAAACATATAAGGCCAGTCCGGAATATCAGAATGAATCTCTGGATGAATTTGTTGAGAAAATAAAATCGGAAAATGGTTTCGCGGAAAAATGGGGAGATCTGGGACCGGTTTACGGCAAGCAGTGGATCCGTTGGGAAGCGCCGGACGGAACAAAGATCAACCAGATCCAGAATGCAGTGGATATGATTAAAACCACTCCGGATTCCAGAAGGATTCTGGTCAGCGGGTGGAATGTGGCGGATATTCAGTCTTTAATTAAAGGTAAAACATCCGCGCCACCACTCTGTCATACCGTATTCCAGTTTTACGTGGTAAACGGCAAATTATCCTGCCAGCTTTATCAGCGCAGTGCCGATGTATTCTTGGGTGTGCCTTTTAATATTGCTTCATATTCGCTATTAACCATGATGATGGCACAGGTAACGGGACTTGAACCGGGTGAATTTATCCATACATTTGGCGATGTGCATATTTATAATAATCACATGGATCAGGTTAAACTGCAGTTATCACGGGAGCCCAAGACATTGCCGGTCATGAAAATAAATCCGGATGTTAAGGATATTTTCAAATTTAAATTTGAGGATTTTAATTTAGAAGGTTACGATCCGCATCCGAGGATTGTCGCCCAAATAGCGGTTTAGAACTGTCATTCCGGGCTTGTTTCGAATGACGGAAAATAAAATAATCTGAGCCTTGATATAAAAACCATGATCAAATCAAAAATTAATATCATCTGCGCATTATCTGAAAACCACGCCATTGGTAAAAATGGCAAGTTATTATGGAATATACCGGAAGATTTACAAAGATTTAAAATGATCACAACCGGTCACCCGGTAATTATGGGTCGGAAAACACATGAATCGATCGGACGGCCCTTACCAAACAGAACGAATATCATTGTCTCGCACAATCTAAAAGCCACAAAGGGTGGATTTGTATCATCTTCCTTAGAGAATGCGATTGAGTTTGCAGCCAAGCAGGAGGGCGGGGATGAGATATTCATCATCGGTGGCGGAGAAATATATAAACAGGCGATTCCCTTAGCGGACAAACTTTATCTGACAATTGTCAAAGGCGATTTTGACGGTGATACTTTCTTTCCTGATTATTCTGCATTTGAAAAAGTAACGGTCAAAGGGAACGGCCGGCACGAGAATCTTCAATTTACATTTTTAGAACTGGAAAAATAATGCTAAAAGGCAAGCTGATTGTTTTAGACGGGACGGACGGGTCCGGAAAAAAGACCCAGACGGATTTATTGTTGGCGCGTTTAGAGAAAGAAGGGTTTGCCAAAGAGTACGCTGATTTCCCGAGATACGGGAAACGATCCGCTGTAATGGTGGAGGACTATCTGAACGGCGAGTTTGGCAAAGCGGATGAAGTAAATCCATATACCGCCTCGCTTTTTTATGCGATGGACCGCTATTCTGCCAGCAAGGATTTACGCAGAAGTCTGAATGAAGGAAAAATTGTGATTGCCAACCGTTATGTTTCCTCTAACATGGGACATCAGGGAGGAAAAATTAAAGATGTAAAAGACCGAGAAAAATATTTTGCCTGGCTAGATAATATGGAATACAACCAGCTCGGAATACCGCGTCCGGATGCAACAATTATCTTGTATGTGCCGGCTAAAATCGCACAGGGGTTGGTCGGAAAAAAAGAAGCCAGGGAATATTTGAAAGGCAAAACGCATGATATCCACGAAGAGGATCTGAACCATCTGGAAAACGCGGAAAAAACATACATGGAAGCAGCAGAAAAATATGGTTTTCATATTGTGAATTGCGTGGAAAATGACGAACTGCTTTCCCGCGAAGTGATTCATGAGAAGGTGTGGGAGGTTGTTTCATCAATAATTAAGGCGTGATACAATTACCCCATGAAACTGGAAACAATTATCGGTCTGGAAATACACGTACAGCTCAATACCAAGAGCAAGATGTTTTGTGCATGTTCCAATGACAGTGATCAAGTCAAGCCGAATACTAATGTTTGCCCGATCTGCATGGGGCACCCCGGAGTACTGCCGGTAACCAACCAACAGGCGGTAGATCACGCGCTGCTCACCGCGCTGGCTTTGCATTGCAAGATTAATGAGCATTCCAAATTTGACCGGAAAAACTATTTTTATCCCGATTTGCCGAAAGGCTACCAGATTTCCCAGTTGGACCAGCCGGTCGGTGAAGACGGGCGTTTGATTATCACCATCGGCGAAGAACGGAAACGCATCGGGATTACCCGCCTGCATATGGAAGAGGACGCGGCAAAATTGACGCACCCGCAGGGTGCGGATTACAGTCTGGTGGATTTTAACCGCGCGGGCTCGCCTCTGATTGAAATTGTAACGGAGCCGGATATCAGGACGCCGGCGGAGGCCAGAATATTTCTGACAGACCTGAAACTGCTTTTGGAATACTTGGATATCTCCGATGCCGATATGGAAAAAGGTAATCTGCGTTGTGATGCGAATATTTCCCTGCGGCCGGAAGGAGACAGAAAGTTTTACACCAAAACGGAAATTAAAAATATGAATTCATTCCGTGGTGTAGAACGTGCACTCACTTTTGAGATAGAAAGACAAACCAAACTGTGGGAGGCGGGAACACCGCCCGACAAGCTGATAACCATGCGCTGGCTGGATGACCGGGGAATTACCAAGGAAGAACGCAGTAAAGAAGAGCAACAGGATTACCGCTATTTCCCCGAACCGGACTTGGCGCCACTCCATTTTACTGAAGAGTACATCAGTAGTGTAGAAGCGAAACTGCCCGAACTGCCGGATGAAAAAAGAAAAAGATTCCATCAGGAGCTTGGCACAACTTGTTCTCAGGCGGTTACTTTAACCTATTCCCAATCAATTGCCGATTTTTTTGAAAATACAATCACTGAACTGAGTGCCTGGGTTGCAAGTCAGGAGGATAAATCAGCGTTGGATGATAAAACGGAAAAGAAATTGTTGCAAATGACAGTGAACTGGATTACAACCGAACTTTTTATGTTGTTAAAAGAAAGTCAGACCGCACCGGAAAAGATAAAAATCAGCCCGGAGAATATGGCAGAGCTTGTGAAGATGGTATATTTGGAAGAAATTAACAGCAGTGCGGCACAACAAGTGCTGAGGGTTATGTTTGAAAAAGGCTCCGATCCCTCACAGGTGGTTCAGGAAAAGAATCTGAAACAGATGAATGATTCATCGGAAATTGAATCAATCGTGGAAAAAATTGTGAAAGAAAATGAACAGGCGGTGGCGGATTATCAGTCCGGGAATGAAAATGTTCTGCAGTTTTTGGTCGGCCAGGTGATGAAGGAAACTAAGGGTAAGGTCAATCCGAAAGTAGCCACTGAAATGCTGAAAAAAATGATCGGTTAAGCAAGTATCTGTGGAAAACTAGGTATAATGAGGGGGTTTACAGGCGATTTGATAACTGCTACACTAGCGATTGAAATGATTAACAACATTACCGACAATTTGTTCCGAAAATATATTGTACGGTGATTTATTCCCTGAAAAGGGATTTTTTTTATCCTAAGGACAAAATATGAACAATATCAACTTCAAAAACAGGGACATTATCTCAATCAGGGACTTTTCCAAGCAGGAGATTTTACATGTACTAAAAAAAGCAAAGGATTTTAAAAATACCCCAAAACCGGATTTGCTTAAGGGTAAGATTATGGCGAGCCTCTTTTTTGAGCCGTCCACCAGAACCCGTTTCTCTTTTGAATCGGCTATGCAACGTTTAGGCGGATCCGTTATCACTTTGGCGGATGCCAAAACCAGTTCTTCGGCAAAAGGTGAGTCTTTGTCGGATTCCATCCGGATTGTGGAAAAATACTGCGACGTGATTGTGATGCGGCATTCACTGGAAGGAGCGGCGCGCCTGGCGGCGGATGTTTCCAATAACCCGATTTTAAACGGCGGTGACGGTGCCAATCAGCATCCGACCCAGACTTTTCTGGACCTGTTTTCCATACTGGAAACGCAGAAAAAACTGAACGGTCTGAATGTGGCGATGGTCGGGGATCTGAAATATGGCCGGACCGTACACTCTCTGGCGTATGCTCTATCGCTGTTTAACTGCCGGCTGTACTTTATCTCACCGGAAGAATTAAAAATGCCGAAACATGTACTGAATGAAATTAAAGCGAATAAAGTAAAGTATTCCGAACACACCCGCCCGGAGTCATTAATGTCAAAGATGGATATTTTTTATGCGACCCGCATTCAGAAGGAAAGATTTGCGGACGCGGTGGAATATGAAAAAGTGAAAGATGTTTACATTATCAATAACGAACTGCTGAAACACGTTAAGAAGAATTTTAGGATTTTGCATCCGCTGCCCAGAGTGAACGAAATTAATTACGAAGTGGATGACACTCCATACGCTTATTACTTTCAGCAAGCTTCCAACGGCCTCTGGGTACGCGAAGCGCTTTTAGCCTTAACCTTAGGAAAATAAACTATGCGCGCTTACAAAGTTTACGCAATCAAAGACGGTACGGTAATTGACCATATTCCTTCCGGCAAGGGAATGGATGTGATCAATCTTTTGGGAGTCGCCAATGACCAGAATATTGTCACTTTAGGAATGCATTTCAAAAGCAAACGCAGCGGGAAGAAAGATGTTGTCAAAATTGAAAATCGGGAACTGACACCGGAAGAGGTCAACAGGCTCGCGATTGTCGCAACCAATGCCACGATCAACATCATCAGGGATTTCAAAGTAGCCAAAAAAATTCCGATCAAGATCCCGGAACAGATAGACGGAATAATCAAATGCGGAAACCCGAACTGTGTAACTAACCACGAGCCGGTAGTAACGAAATTCACACTGGCCAAAGAAAAACCGATTGAATTATACTGTTTCTTTTGCGAAAGAACTTTCGGGATTGATGAAATAACCCTTGCCTGATTTATGCCAGATGTTTCCATAAAATTAGCGGGAATTGATTTTGCTAATCCGACGATCCTGGCGTCCGGAATTCTTGGGGTAATCCGGGATTCTTTGAAATACGTTATCCAAAACGGTGCCGGCGGTTGTGTGATAAAATCCATCAGCCGGGAAGAACGCAAAGGTCATGATGCGCCGAACATGCACGCGATTGAGGGCGGTTTTATGAATGCGGTCGGTTACTCCAACCCCGGTCTGGAAAAAGCCAAAGCGGAGTTTATTAATCTGAAAGAATTAAAAGCGCCGGTGATTGCCAGTATTATCGGTAAAGATGCGGATGAGTTCGCCTATATGGCGGAGAATTTTCTGACCGACGAATTTTCAGCAGTGGAAGCGGTTTTATCCTGCCCGCATACTCCGGGTTACGGAACGATGGCGGGACAGGGAACGCCGAAGGCCACCGAGGAAATTACCAGAAGAATCAGAGAGAAAACTAAGTTACCTTTATTTATCAAAGTATCGCCGGAAAGCCAGCCGATCGGTGAAGTAGCCAAGGCGGCGGAAGCGGGTGGTGCGGACGCAATCTCCGCGGTTAATTCCATGGGACCCGGGATTCACCTGGATATCTATGCCAAAAAACCGATTCTGCATTTTGGCATGGGGGGTGTTACCGGTCCGGCGCTCCGGCCGATTGCGGTGCGGTGCGTTTCTGACATATACCAGTCGGTAAAAATTCCGGTGATCGGTATCGGCGGGGTCACGACCGGCAGAGACGCGATTGAAATGATGATGCTGGGAGCAACAGCGGTTCAGGTAGGAACGGCAGTATATTACCGCGGTGCGGAAGTGTTCAGGCTGATTTGTGATGAGATTAAAGAATATATGGAGGCGGAAGGATTTGATTCTATTAGTGAGATAATCGGGTTGGCGCATAATAAGTAATTGGGAATTTGTAATTAGTAACTGGTAATATGTAATTGGTAATTGAATGCTAATTAAAATAGTTACAAATTCTGACTTTGTTTATGTCACTCTGAACTTGTTTCAGAGTCTCCGCCATTAACAAGTATAGATCCTGAAACGAGTTCAGGATGACCTGAGAAAATGTGAATTTGTTTAGACTTTAAAGAAATTAGGGAATTATTTATGGAAAAATGGATCAATAAACTGGATAAACCGCTGATGTTGCCGATCGTCCGGCGCCAGAAGGAAAATGTAAATGTGGATACATTTTATTTTCAGCATGCTTTAAATTCACAGCCCGGGCAGTTTGCGATGCTCTGGATACCAGGATTGGACGAAAAGCCCTTCAGTATTGCCTACGATACCGGAAATGAGATGGGTTTAGCTATTGCGAAAGTCGGTCCTTTTACTGAGGAACTTTTTAAACTGAAAGTGGGCGACCGGGTAGGAATCCGCGGGCCGTATGGACATGGATTCTGGAAAGAGAAAGGAGCGAAAAAAGTGGTGATGGTCGGGGGTGGGTACGGTGTTGCTCCATTATTAAACATGGCGGAAGAGCTGGCCAAAGACAATGTTGAAATTCATTTTATCAACGGAGCGCGTTCAAAAGAATATTTGCTATTCCTGGACCGTTTAAATAATTTAAAAGCGAAGGTTTATACCACGACCAATGACGGGTCATTCGGAATTAAAGGGATGGTTACAGGTCCCTTGAAAGAAATATTAAGTAAAGAAAAAATTGATTTGGTTTATACCTGCGGTCCGGAGCTGATGGAAAAAGCGGTGTTTGATATTTGCGAACCGCTCAATATTAATTGCCAGATCAGCATTGAACGCTACATGAAATGCGGTATGGGAGTCTGCGGAGCCTGTTCCGTGGACGGTACCGGCGAGCCGATGTGTATCAAAGGGCCGGTCGTCGATTCAGAACGCGCCAGAACAATCACTGAATTCGGTAAATTCCACAGGTCAGGGTCCGGAGTAAAGAAGGAATTTTAAATATGGAATATACACTGAAGAATTGCCGTCTGGGATCGGAGGAGGCGGATGTGCATATTAAAGACGGAATAATCAGTAAAATCGGCAAAGGCATAGAAAAGGAAACAATTGACTGCGCCGGTCTTTTATTATTACCCGGTTTAATCGACGGCCATGTACATTTCCGAGAGCCGGGCGGAGAACAAAAAGAGGACTGGCTGACCGGATCGCGTTCCGCGGTAAAAGGAGGGGTCACCACAGTCCTGGATATGCCGAACAACAACCCGCCGATCATTGATAATGCATCTTTAAATTTGAAACGGGAAAAAGCAAAAAAGAGTGTGATCAATTACGGTTTTCATATCGGTGCCACAACAGACAATCTGGAATTTCTAAATTCCGCTAAAAATATTTCGGCAGTAAAAATATATTTCGGGTCATCCACCGGGGATCTTTTGGTAGATAAAATGGAAGATGTAAAGAAAATATTTAATGAGTGCAACAAACTTTTTTTGATCCATGCCGAGGACGAAGAATTTATTAAGCAAAAAAGCGTTGAATTTAAAGATTCGGATGATCCGATGATTCATACCAAAGTACGGGCGCCGGAGGCGGCAATAATTGCCGTAAAAAATATTCTTGAAATTGTGGAACAAACCAAAGCCCGCGTCCATTTTTGTCATGTCAGCTCCGCAGGGGAACTGAAACTGATCAAATCCGCAAAGAGCAAAGGCCTTCCGGTAACCTGCGAGGTTGCTCCGCATCATTTATTTTTAAACAGCAGTGAATACGGCAAACAGGGGAATTGGGTCAAGATGAATCCACCACTCAGACCTGAAGCGGACCGCTTAGCGCTATGGCGCGGGATAATGGACGGCACGGTTGATACGATAGCAACGGATCACGCACCGCACACCAAGGAAGAAAAGATGCAGTCGTATTGGCAAGCACCAGCCGGTGTGCCGGGGGTGGAAACTATGTTACCATTACTCTTGAACGAGGTGAGTAAAGGAAGGATTGATTTGAAGAAAATTGTTGAGTTAGTCTGCGAAAACCCCGCCAGAATATTTAAAATCAAAAACAAGGGAAAGATAGCGGAGGGCTACGATGCGGATCTGGTACTCGTTGATATGTCACTGGAAAAAGAAGTGATCAATGAAGAAATGGAATCTAAATGCGGATGGACGCCCTTTGTCGGGAAGAATCTGACCGGCTGGCCCGTATCAACAATCGTCGGCGGAAATATTGTTTACAATTCTTTGGAAATTAACGAACAATTTAAAGGTAAGGAGATAAATTATGAGTTATAAGAAAGATTTTATAGAATTCTTGGTTAGATCGGAAGCATTGAAATTCGGCGAGTTCACGTTAAAAAGCGGACGCATTTCCCCGTATTTTTTCACAACCGGTAATTTCAATACCGGATCTTCAATCTATAAACTGGGTTATTTTTACGCCGCGCTGATCCGCGAGGAAGTGGTGGATTTTGATGTGATCTTCGGGCCGGCCTACAAAGGAATCCCGCTGGCAGTTGCCACGTCCATGGCGCTGGCGAAAGATTTCGGCATGGACAAAGGATATCTTTTTGACCGGAAAGAGGTAAAAGATTACGGCGACAAAAGCGCGTTTGTCGGCTATGAACCTACACCTGGCCAAAAGATTATTCTGATTGACGATGTAATGACTACCGGCAAGACCAAAGAAGACGCTGTGAATATGATCAAAGCAAAATTTGAAAATGTCATCTTCTCCGGGTTGGTGATAGCATTCAACCGGCAGGAAATGGATAATGACGGCAATGATGCACTTTTGGAATTTGAAAAATCATTCGGCATCCCGGTAAAAGCAATTGTGACAGTACGAGAGGTGATCGACGTGCTACACAACCAGAAAATTGACGGGAAAATATATCTGGATGATGCAACGAAGGACAGGGTGGAAGCCTATCTTGCCAAGTACGGAGTTTCTCAGTAAAATTGTACTGATAATTTGTTAAATATATGATTGATAAACCATTTATTCCGGGCGAAAATTCCGGTGAACAACAGGAACTGCCCAGAGAGATCGAAGCGAAGATTGTTAATCTTGGCGATCCGCAACAGTTTTTAGAACGTCTTAATGCACTGGGGGCGGAACCGATCGGAGAAAGGCGATTACTGTCTGATCGCAGTTTCCGTAAATCGGATATGCTGGAAAACAATTCGGAGGTGCCGTTTAGTCTGGAGGAGATCAATAATAGAGATAAGCTGAAAGAAATGTTCAGATTTCTTGGCATTGAAATAGTATCCGAAACAGAGGATGGTGAACTGATTGTGCGTACATCGAAAGGAGCGAAGACGCGGATGGTCAGATTGCGTCAGGATACCGGCAAGATGCTTTTTACAGTCAAGGAAACAAGAAAAAATAAAGAAGGAATTGATAACCGGGTGGAACTGGAAACGGAGTTGCCGGAGGATAGCTCGATCATTGAACTTTTAAACTCGGTCGGTTATATTGTTAAATCGCAGAAAGAGAAATACCGGACGACATTTGCACTGGACGGATGCAAAGTTGAGCTGAATGAAGGTCCGGCCGGTACGCCCTGGGCTGAGATAGAAGCGGACAGTGAAGAGAAGGTCCTGGAAATCGCACAGCGCCTCGGATATGACCAGACTGATCTAAAAGGGATGTCGGATACTGATTATTACAAACTCAAAAATCCGGAACTGACGCAGGAGGAACTTGATTATATGACTTTTGCCAGAATGCAAAGTAAAAGAGAAGCGGAACCAAGTGAATAATTAATTTTACCTATGAATCAATCTAAAACATATCTCAAGCGTTCACAATTAGCCAAAAACCCGGTGGCTAAAAGATTGTATCAACTGATGGATGAAAAACAGACTAACCTCGCACTGGCGGTGGATGAACCGGAGGCGGATTTAGTACTAAAACTGGCGGACCAGATTGGTCCGGAACTATGCATCCTAAAAACACATATAGATATTATAGAAGGCTTTAATGAAGGATTTATCGCAGAGTTATCTAACCTCGCTAAAAAGCACAATTTTTTGATCTTTGAGGACCGAAAATTTGCGGATATCGGCAATACAGTGAAAATGCAGTACGGGAAAGGGATTTATAAAATTGTTGAATGGTCGGATATGGTCAATGCGCATATTGTCCCCGGTCCCGGAATTATTGAAGGTCTAAAGGCTGTGGCCGAAGAGAACGGACAAGAGAGAGCATTAATTTTGCTGGCACAGATGAGTTCCACAGGAAACCTGGCAACCGATGAATACACCAAAAAAGCGGTGGATATGGCACGGACTTATTCTGATTTTGTGATCGGTTTTATCGGAAACGGCGGGGATGTACAGGAACTGGCTAAACTCTCTGGACTAAACAGTGAAGAGTTTATTATAATGACTCCGGGAGTAAAGCTCGCAGGCGGCACAGATGCGCTGAAACAGCAATATACCACTCCGGCGGATGTGATAAGTGCCGGTTCTGATATAATAATCGTCGGGCGGGGGATTTACGGCGCGGATGACCCGGTTGCTTCCGCAAAAGAATATAAAAAAGTGGCATGGGACGCGTATTTGAAAAGAACTCAGTAAGGCTCGTCCTTCGACTTCGCTCAGGACATACAATGGTTACATCATATTACCAATTATAATTTACCAATTACGAATTACTTCTTACCAATTACCAATAACTAATTACTAATTACGAAAACAATGAAACACTGTCTTACACTAAAAGACTATTCCAAAGAGGATATTCTGGAGATTATCCGCAAAGCGCAGGAGATCAAAGCTAATCCGGAAAGATACGGAGATGTTTTGAAAAACAAAACATTAATCATGCTTTTCCAGAAGACATCCACCCGCACCAGGCTTTCTTTTGAAGCCGGCATGACTCAGCTGGGCGGACATGCAATATTTCTGGACAGTCGGACATCGCAATTTGCCCTGACTGATTACAAAGACGAGATTCAGGCCGTAATGCGTTTCGGCGACGTATTAATGTTCCGGGCAAAATCTTTTAATGATGTCAATATTGCCGCATCCCTCAATAAAATTCCGGTAATCGACGCCTGCTCCGAAAAATACCATCCATGCCAGTCACTCGGGGATCTTTTGACGATGGTGGAACACAGCGGGGGAATTGAAAATATTAAAAAAGTAACCTGGCTCGGAATCGAAAACAACGTCAGCAATACTTTGAAGCTGGTCTGCACCAAACTGGGAATAGATATCTATCTGGCAGCACCGAAAGTACACGAAATCAGTGTTGATGAAGAGCTGAACCAAATGGCAGAAGCAACAGGGAAGGTGCATAAAACAGTGGATATTGAAGAGGCAATGAAAGATACGGATTACGTGCATACGGACACCTGGATGGATATGGAATTTTTCGAAGACGGCAAGGTCAAACCGGAGTTTAAAGCGGAATATGACAAGAGAATTGAAGAATTCAAGCCGTTCCAGCTCAATGCCGGAATCGTGGATAAATACAGCCCCAAGGCCGGAATTATGCACTGTATGCCCTGCCACGTGGGTTATGAGATATCCCGTGACGCTATTGATCATCCAAACTCCATAATATTCGATCAGGCGGAAAACAGGATGCATATTCAAAAAGCCATCATTCTGTGGCTGATGGGGAAATAGGATAATAATCATATAACAAAACAGGCTCTGAATATTTCAGGGCTTGTTTTTTTGTATATTAATCATAGTATTTAGGTTGGAGTGCCTATTTGATTTAATAAGTTTGTTGCATTACGAAGATCTAATTTTGTGTATTTACCATGTTTATTATGGTGGATGCAATGTCTAATATGTGTTATAAACGTCTCTTTTTTACCTCGACAAGTCACGGTTTTGATTCTCGGTTTTTTACTTACCAGCCAATCATCTACTCGCTGCGAGTTTCCGAGACGATCTTCCACGTTCCCATATAAATTACTAAATTTTTCAATTGGAGAAAGTTGTGGATGCATAATTCGATAGAAAAAAGGATCGTAACTATAAAGTTTATTCAATAATATTTCTCTCCTAAGTTTGATAGACTTTTGATCATCAGCACCCTGAATAATCGCTGACTGATAGTTTATAAATTGTGCGTCCTTTGCCCCAACACCTTTTTCAATTTCATTTCGTAATTCTTTTGTAAATGTTGCAAAGAACCGTCTTAATTTATTTTCCTTCCCTTTAATATTTCCCTTATCTATCAAATCAGATACAAGTAGATAAATAGATACTACACTTGCTCTATTGCGAAGGTCAGGTGATTCTGCGGCGAACATTTTGTTGAGATAATCTAGCACTTCTTTAATTTTTTGTATCTTTGTTTTAAGTTCAAAACCACTGCTACGAAAATCCTCGTGGCTCGAAAAAAACAATTCTAATTTGCGAAGTGGGATATCTGTAATCCCAACAGTCTCTAAGCAACAAACCTGAGCACATACAGTAAAATGAGCATATCTAGTATTCGGTAATGCCACTTTCTTTTTAAAAAATGGATGGACGGAATATTTCTTTACAAGATTGTGCATATCTCCAACTATAGCCATTAGCTTCTCTCCCGAGTTGAGTGGTGAGCCAAGCTGCAACCGCTTAAAAAGCTCGCTCATTTCCTTTTCTTCCGGATCAGTTACTTCCTCGATATGAAGTTTATAGTCATCAAATTTATTCTGAATTTTATCTGGTAAATCAAGATAATATTTGCCACCAAATTCACCTGAGTATTTTTTACTAAGAGGTATACGATTTTCTAAAAAAGAAAAAACTGATGTAAGGCGTTGCTTCCCATCAATACAGATGTAGTTTCTTTTACCCGATGGGCTTTCATCTAGTTGAAGGTATAATTTTGGCACTCCCCAACCTTTTAGAAGTGTGTCTAGGAAGTGTTGTTGCTTGTCACTGGACCAAACTTTCTCACGCTGAAAAGACGGTTCTAAATCGATTCTTTCACGATACTTAAAGAGACGATTTATAGACATTGTTTGAAAACGTGTTTTCATAGTATCTATGGTTATTTGTGAATATTGTTTTGGTTGAATGATAATGAAACTTTATTCATTATTTCTGAATTCTACAAGTTACGTGGGAAATTAACAAAATTATATAAAAATTATGTCTGATAACTTGCTGTTATTTGAACATATTGCTTATTTTGAAATATTCCACAATTTTTTGTATTTTTGTCATGAGTGGTATTGTAATGGGTATTTATCCGCATCTGTTCGGCCTAATCTAAAAATACATTTGTTGATTTAATTAATTGACCTTAACGATCCTGAATGATGAAATAGACCGAATACATTTTCTCTGTGATGTTTAAGATACTCTTTGTTTGGTTTAAAGAAATCTTCTATTGGTAAGTTAATTTTCTTTCCGTCTATTTCTTTAAGCATTGTTTCTTTCACGTCCTTGTGTACTAAAACTGTATAATCGTCGTTTATGGAGATAAATCCTTTATCAAATGCCCAGTGCATATCTCTTGACAAGGCTATTCCATTACATGGCAGAAAACTTCCTCTGTGTGATTTCGGTTTAATGTGTGCAGCCTCTAAATTATTAAGATTTTTCCATGTGATTGATTTATTTGTGATTGCACATTTATAACCATAACTATTTAAGACAAAATCCCTAAAACTTATTGAATTAAATAAGTGTGCACCCATTTCTTCTTCGTTTTCAGTAAGTTTATCTTTTACTTCTTTTTCAACTTCTTCAGGAATTATTACTCGATTATCTGCAGAAAATTTAGTTGTTTGTGTTGAAACAGAAAGCTCACCATCATATAGTGCATGTCCACCTCTGATTTCAGATTTTTCAATTATATTGTTTAAGATATTGTATTCTGGTGCACTCGCTAAAAATCTGTTTAAAAAATATGTTGGAATAATTTCTTGATCAATTTTTTCTTCTTGTTTTTCAAAAACAACAATGTCGTCAATGCTAAAATATTCACCATTAGGATCAATCTGTTTATTAAGATAGAGTCTATATTCATCCCTCGTACCGTTTTCAATTGCATGTTTATCATTATGATAAACAAAATTACTATATACTTTATTATTCGAGAATGGAGGAATTATAGGTATTAAAACTGAATCATTGAGTATGTTTTCAGATAAAGGGGGGAAAAATTCTAAACAATCCTTTGAAACATAAAAATATCTACCGCCACCTTTTGGTCTACCTGAACGATATCCAAGTTCTTGGGGGGTTAATTTTTTTATGTAAAATTTTGGCATAAAATATAAATTATTGCTTAATATTTTTCAATTAAATTATACAATGCTTCAGAAATAGCATATGCTAATTTTGGGGGGACGGCATTTCCAATCATTTTATATTGATCTCCCATGGTTCCTAAAAATTCAAAATTATCTTCAAAGCTTTGTAATCTAGCTGCCTCCCTTACTGTTATACTTCTTGCTTGTTTTGGGTCAGGGTGAATATGTCTTAAACCGTCTTTATATAAGTGAGCAGGTATAGTGTTACTTGGTTCATCTTCTTTTAAAACATGATATTTGTGGATATTAGAATTTTTTCCAGTAAATTTGAAGTACAATTTTTTTAGCTCTGCAATAGAAGTATACTTATTTTCTCTTTTTTTAATATCATTAGTAAGTATTTTAAATATTTCAATATCTCTTTTACTATGAAATCTAGGTATGTGATTATATATATTTGATTTTTTGGAAATTGAGTGGGATTGATTATTATGTTTATTTTCATTCAATGGAAAGAATTTAGGTAAGTCATTCAAGGCATCTTTAACAGTCATCTTATTTTTAAATTTCAAGGAAGGTAAAATATTGAAGTAGAAATCCCTTATAATTTCGTTGGCATTATTACGATAAACGTTTTTGTTTACACCTAAAATAATGACTCTTTTTCTAATTTGAGGAACACCAAAATCAGAGCTGTCAACAATAGCTATTTTTCTTAAGTCATCAGCAATGGTGTATCCTATTTTACCAAATGATTCTCTTATTCTGTCAATAATTGAGATTCCACCAGGTTTTGCACTCAATATTCCAGGCACGTTTTCAAAAATAAAGAATTTAGGTTTAAATTCTTTAACTAAAGCAATGTAACTTTCAAAAAGAAAATTCCTATAGTCTGTGTGCATCCCATTTTTATCTCTAATTCTTCCGGCCACAGAGTATGCCTGACATGGTGGTCCGCCTACTATTACATCAACTTTATTTTTCCCTATTAGTTTTTTAAGGCCGACATTATTTCCGTATTTTACATCATTTTTCCAACCAGTTAGTAATTCTTTTATTCTTTGAATATCAAAGTTTAATACCAAATCTGCCGCATTTTTATAACCCCATTTTTTAGATAATCTATTTTGCAACGTATTGCAGCATTGTTTATCCCATTCAACAGTAGCTAAGATATTGTAATTATTTTTATACTCAAAACCATCAGTTAATCCACCGCAACCTGCAAATAAGTCTATTACATTAACTTTTCTTTTTCTAGACATAGAGTTAAATATACTTCAATAATTCTTTTGCAATAGAATATGCTAATAGTGGAGGTACAGCGTTACCAACCTGCCTATATTGTTGAGTTTTGCTTCCAGTGAATATAAAATGATCAGGAAAAGACTGTAAACGTGCGTTTTCTCTAACAGTAGGCACACGATTATATTTGTAATGAAAATGATTTCTATGACCCGTATCTATTGTTTTTGATGGTTTTTTACTATGATAACGTGTCCATGCCTCGTTGAATTTTCTTGTTTCTCCAACACCTTTCGGTAAGTTTTTGTAGTTGCCACCTTCCGGTACTTGGGAGATAACATCAATAACATGGGGTGAATGTTTTGTGCTTACGTGATTAAATAACTTTATTGTTTTTCCCCTCATCTCTTTTTGGTATTTAGTTTTTGGTGCCTTTATATACTTATCAACTTCATTCCCAAACTCTTTTTCTCGTTTTGGCAAGTCACCAATTGCCTCTTCACAATTTACATAATTGTCTTTATTAAGCAATGGTTTTGAAAAAATGAATTTTTTACCAATTTTTTTTAATATTCCTACAAAAACAATTCTTTTTCTAATCTGTGGTACACCAAAATCTGGTGCAAAAAGTACATGGCTAGTTACTTCATAACCTAACTCATCATATCTTTCTAAAATCCTTTTTTTTGCTACACCTCCATAAAGTGTTTCGAGGCCTGGAACGTTTTCTATTATGATTGCTTTTGGTTTTAAATGTTCTGCTAAATCAAAAACGGTATTAAATAATTTATTCCTTTTATCATCTTTTAGTCTGGTTCCAGTTAAAGAGAAACCCTGGCATGGAGGACCAGCAATTATAATATCAACCTTCGTTCCATTAGTAACTTTAATAATTTTATCGATTGCATTATTTCGTGATAAATCTAAATTCATGACTACTGAATTTTGATGATTTTTTTTAAATGTATCTAAAGATGGTTGATCATTATCGACTCCTAAAAAAATATTAAATCCCGCTTTTTCAAAACCACAAGAAAAACCACCGCAACCTGAAAAAAGCTCTACTACATTATTCTTATGCTTACCATTTTTCATGTGAAAATATAATTAGATTAATTCATAAACACTTATTTTCTTTATATCCTGTATTTTACCACCATTTTGTTTTATTAAGAAGAACAACGAGAAAACCCCAAAATCTGGGACCGGGGCCACACATAAGGATGAAAGCAAAAGACAGGAGAAGACCCCCGGAATGGATACACTTAAGTCAAAAGGAACGGGATTGCCACACCTTGTTGCACAAGGTTCGCAATGGGTGCTGATATATCGGGGTTGCTTCACCCTTCGTTCGCCAGCTGGCGAATCAGGATTCGCAATGGGTACTGATGCCTTCCCGTAGCTACACATATGCTTTGACACTAGGGGAATTACCCCAAAAAACCAGCAACCAGCTCTTCCGCTTCTTGCACCGATTTAACAGCCGCTAAATCACATTCCGCATAAATGCATGGTGACGGCCGCTTTCATAGCTCTTTGCCGATCTTCCGGTAGTTCGGGGAAAACCGCCTTGATTTTTTGTTCAAAAGTATGCCAGGATCCGTCCGCATCGCGTTTTAAATCGTCTTCGGAAAATTGTTCTATGCGTTGCTCAAACATGGCCAGTTCCACTATTTTAACCGCTTCTTCAACGCTTGAAGCTCGGCCATGCTCAATTTCGTGCATGATATCCATCTGATATTTGCTGAATCCTTCTGGTTTTGGCGGCTCGTCAAATTTCATAATGGCAGTATTATATTGATTAAGTAGTTAGTAACTAGTAACTGGTAATTGGGGAATGAGGGTAAGCATTGTAGGATAAGGTGTGTCTGTACGCAAACTTGTTATTATGCGAACATATCGCATATCTTGTATCTTATCACCGTTTTGTTATATGAAGAAGATTAGGCAATTACCCCAGAAAATCAGCAACCAGCTCTTCCGCTTCATCCACGGATGTTATCCATTTGATCCGATGGTCGCGCTTAAACCAGGTCATCTGCCTTTTGGCATAATGATGTGAGTCGTTCTTGATTTGGGCCACCGCTTCAGCTAATGAAATTTCCTTTTTAAAATACGCGGACAGTTGTTGGTAGCCGATGGCGGACATGGAGGGGATATCAAAGCCGAACTTTTCACCAAGCGTTTTTACTTCATCCAAAAGGCCTGCTTGGATCATTTCATCCACCCGCCGGTCAATGCGCCGGTACATTTCTTCTCTGGATAATTTAATGCCGATTTGCAGTGCCTGCACTAGGGGACTGTTTTTTCCTTTTTTTTCCGAATACTTTTCGCCGGAAACTTTGAAAACTTCTATCGCCCGGATCAGCCTTCTTTTATTATTAATATCTATTTCCTGGGCGGATTTATAGTCCAGCTGAATCAGCATTTTGAAAAGTTCCTCAGGTGTTTTTGCATCCAATTCCTTGCGCAAAACTTTATCCATTCCTCCTTTGGGAATATCCAGATTATCCACGATCGACTGAATATAAAGTCCGGTTCCGCCGACCATGATCGGCAATAAGTTTTGCTCTTCATTAATAATGGCAAATACTGTTTTTTGAAACTGCGCCAGACTGTATTCCTGATCGGGATCAATAATATCAATCATGCGGTGGGTGATTCCTTGCCATTTATCCCTGGTCAATTTTCCGGTGCCGATATCCATTCCGCGGTAAATCTGACGCGAGTCTGCGGAGATAACGAAGCCTTTAAATTTTTTTGCCAATGCTAAAGACATGCCGGTTTTTCCGGATGCGGTTGGACCTAGGATTACGATTAGTTTTTTCATTTGTTTGTTATCGATACGATTGTTTAGACAAGAGCGGGATGCCCCCCCCGAGTGCTATCAATTGTCATTCTGAACTCGTTTCAGAATCCCTCATCGCTATGGAACCGGAGATGCTGAAACTAGTTCAGCATGACAGATTACTAACGGGACTCCTCGCAATGGTTACTGTTTTTAAACGTTGACCTACAAATAAGTTTATGTTAAATTATGATACTTCGTTCCTGCCTTTGGATTCACCCTGACAGGAGGTCAACACGTGGTTTTCTTGTTGGACGAGCTATTCTTCGTTTGGTCGGCCATCTGGCAGGAAGAGGTGACGGCGTTTGCTGTCTTTCTGGCCGGGTATGGCTTCTGGAAGGGGTTCCTCACACTGCTCATCGGCTCGAGCATCGGGATGTCGCTGATGTTCTACTTCCCCGAGATGCTGCTGTGGCTGGGCGAGCAGACGATTGCGCTCACCAGACGCGTCCTCCGGCAGAACGGCGCCAATGGCCGTTCACACCAGATGGAGCTGCGGCTTTTCGCAATCAACGCCGGTCTGCAACGTTTCCGCGACATGCTCACAAGCTACATCGTGAACAGCCGGTACCCGAGCGTCGTGATCTTCATCCTGGTCGCCATCCCGCTTCTGCCGTACGCGGTCACGGCATCCGTCATCACAGCGCGGCTTCTGAAACTGCCGCGCGCGTATCTGCTCATTTTCACTGGGAACATGGTCGGTGTTCTGACCACAGCTCTCGCGGCATACCGCCTGTTCTCACTTTTCAATCATTAAGCTTTGCTCCCGCTTGGACAAGGCTTATTTTTTTAAACTGCCTTCCAAACTCCACGGATTAACTTTGGTGACTTTGACGGAAATAAATTTTCCAATCAGATCCTTGGTTCCGCGTTGTATTTGGATTGGTTTATTATTATCAGTCTTCCCGAACAACAAACCCTTTCTCATGTTCTCCGGCAGGACTGTAACTGTTTTATTCAGTAGTTTCTGATTATTCAGAAGCGCATATTTCTTTACCACTTCATTCAAAGCCACTTCCCGTTGCTTTTTCACTTTCTGCGGAATATTGTCTTTAAAAAGTTTTGTCGCTTGTGTGCCGGGTCTTTTGGAATACTGCGCTAAGTATGCCATATCAAATTTAACTTTTTCGTACAAGTCCAATGTGTCTGCAAAATTCTCTTCTGTTTCATCGCAGAACCCGACGATGATATCCGTAGTTATTGCCACATCCGGCATTTTGTTACGGATCCTTTTGATCAGGTCCAAATATTCTTCCCTCGTGTATTTCCGGAGCATTTTTTTCAGCATGTCGTTACTGCCTGCTTGAACCGGTATGTGCAGATGCGGGCATATTTTTTTATCACTGACTATAACGTCGATCAATTCATCAGAAAAATCAGTCGGGTATGGAGAAATAAAACGAATCCAGAAATCGCCTTTGATTTGCCCCAATACTTTAAGCAAATCAGCAAATGATTTAACTGTTCCTTTTTCCGGATTGATATAGGAATTTACAGTTTGGCCGAGCAGGGTAATTTCTTTATATCCATTTTCAACCAGGTCTTTAACCTCTGCAATAATCTGGTCGGCGGGTCTCGAAATTTCTCTGCCCCTGGTGTAGGGGACGGCGCAATACCGGCAAAATTTATTACACCCGTTTTGGATTGTTACAAATGCCTGAAAAGGAGATTTGTGTTTGGTCGGCAGTTTGAAATAGTCGCTGTCAGGGAAAATGTCCTCAATATCCTGCATGCGCTTTTTCAAAAGCTGGGGGAGTGTGTGCAATTGCGACATGTCCAGTAAAATGTCAAACTGCTTGCCGATTCCTTTTTTGTCTTTAGGCAGTACACATCCGGTCAGAAGGGTGGTTAGCGGTTTTTCTTTCCGCAGTTTATTCCAAACTTTCAATTTGCCGTCGATCCGGTTGATAGCGGACTGTCTGACTGAACACGCCAAAACATTGATCAGATCCGCTTCTGATTCCTTAGTGGTTGATGTGAAACCCATCGCATCTAGTAGGGCATCCATCTTTTCCGCGTCCAGCTTGTTCATCTGGCAGCCCAGGATGTGGTTGTAATATTTCGGCATTAATTATTGGCGGACTTCCGCAAAATGGTTTACTGCTCTTTGTAGATAATTTTCTGCTCTAACAAAATCAGGCACTACTTTTCCTGCGTAATACATTGAATTTCGCCATGCTTGCCAAGCTTGATAGAATTTGACCTCCTGATCATCCAGCTTAATGCCATCGCCATAACCGGCGATGAAAGCTTCTTGATATTGACTAATCCGTTCGTCTGTTTCTAAATCTTCCTGGTCTCTGATTATTGCATATGTCTGTTCCAAAAACCCGCCGATATCACGCCCGCGTGCAGTAACAGATACGTCGGTAAAATCAACAATGCCGATACTTTCTTCATCGGTAACTATAAGATTTTTAGGATGAAAATCGCCATGCGCAACTACTAATTCAGAATCAGCTATTAGTCTTGTTTCATATGCAACAAGTTTTTCGTATAATTCTTTCAGTCTGGCAGTGAATTCCGGATCTCGTGCTTCAAGCTCAATAAATGTATCAGAGTTAATTGATGACATTATGTTTTCCAGACTGGCGTTGGATGTATTTGCGCTGGAATCAACAGACTCAGGATTTACTTGGTGCATTTGATTTAATACTTTGCCGGCTTTTCGAAATAGTTCTAACTTATTTTCATATGAAGAACTTTGCATATGCTCAACAAAATTCTCTCCCGCCAGTTCTTCATAAATGACAGCATTAACCTCTTCAATAAAACCGACTGGTTTCGGTACTGTTTGATCCGGCATTTGCGTGTGGAGGGCCAGATGGTTATTATATGCCGGTTTCATCTGGTAGTTTGTATTAGATGTTGCATAATAAACACTGCATTCCGCATAATATCTGACCAAGAATTTTTCAAGATCCCCACTATTCTTTCTTGCTGAATTTACGACTTCTATGCGTTCAATCGGTTTACCGGTTATCTTTGATATATTTCCCAAATCAAACAGCGCCGGCATTTCTAATTGCAGATCAACCGGTTTTTTCCATTTTGGTTCAGTATCAATTATTTCATCTTCAACCCGGTCATTATCAGGTGGCGGGGTTGTGTTTGGTCGGAATTCTGCTGACATATGTTATTTCCTTTCCTTAATTTCTTTCTGGATCTTTTCCACAAATTCTTCCTGTTTCATCTGCTTGGTATCTTTGGATCCTCTGGCGCGGACAGTCAGATCTTTATCTTTTACTTCCTTGTCGCCGATTACCAGCATGTAGGATACTTTCAGTTTTTCCGCTTTACGGATTTTATAGCCGACCGTTTCCCGGTTCAGATCAACTTCCGTACGGATACCCTGTGCTTTCAGCGATTTGCCCAATTCCTCTGAGAATTTGAAATGGTCTTTGCCGACCGGAATGACATAAACTTGCGTAGGGGAGAGCCAGGTCGGGAAAGCTCCGCCGAAATGTTCAATCATGATTCCGACAAACCGCTCCATGGAACCGAAAGGCGCGCGGTGGATCATCACCGGACGGTGGTCTTTATCGTCCGCACCTTTGTATACCAGTTTAAACCGCTCAGGCAGGTTATAATCCACCTGGATCGTTCCCAGTTGCCATTCACGATTGATCACGTCTCTGACTACGAAATCCAGCTTCGGTCCGTAGAAAGCGGCTTCACCCTCCTGTTTGATGTATTTAACTTTCTTTGATTTAACCACTTCTTCAATCTCTTTTTCAGCGCGTTCCCACAGCTCATCCGATCCGACATATTTGCTGGATTTCGGATCCCGGAGTCCGATGCGTGCTTCAAAGTCTTTGAATTTCAGGGTGGAGAAAACTGTTTTGATCAGTTCAATCACATTGGAAAATTCTTCTTTAATCTGATCAGTTCGGCAGAAGATATGAGCATCATCAATCGTAAACCCGCGCGCCCGGACCAGGCCGGTCAGTTCGCCGGATTGTTCATAGCGGTAAACAGTGCCGAATTCGGAAAGACGAATCGGCAGATCCCGATAACTGCGCATTTGAGAGGAATAGATATGAATGTGGTGCGGGCAGTTCATCGGCTTCAGCACAAATTCTTCCCCGTCAATATTCATCGGGGAATAGATGTTTTCACGGTAATTCTGCCAGTGGCCGGATGTTTTATATAGATCAATTTTGCCGATATGCGGAGTAATCACCTGGTCATAGCCGTCCTTTTCCTGCAGTTCAGTCAGGAATTTTTCCAGCTCCCTACGGATGGTTGTGCCCTTCGGGGTCCAAAGCGGTAATCCCGCGCCTACTTCCGGTGAAATATGGAAAAGCCCCAGCTCTTTGCCGATTTTTCGGTGGTCTCTTTCTTTGGCCAGTTCCAGATTGTGTTTATACTCCGACAGTTCTTTTTTGCTGTTGAATGCCAAACCGTAAATTCTGGTCAGTTGTTTATTCTTCTCATCACCGCGCCAATAGGCTCCGGCGATTCTATCCAAAGAAAATGCGCAATTCTGCAGTTGCTCTGTAGTATCAACATGCGGGCCGCGGCATAAATCAGTGAAATCGCCGGTTTTATAAATTGTTACTTTGTCTTTCTGCTTCGGATCCAGATCCTGTGCTTCTTCCTCTGAAATCCGGGTGGTGCCTTTCTGTTGCAGATCATTAAGTAGCTCAATTTTATAATCCTGTTTCTGTTTGGTAAAAAATTCAATCGCTTTTTTGATCGGAAGCTCTTCCAGCTCAAAAGCGAGTTTCTGATTAATCAGCCGGATCATTTCTTTTTCAATTTTTTTCAGATCATCAGGCGAAAGCTGTTCTGGGAGATCAATATCATAATAAAACCCGTTATCAATTATCGGACCGACGCCGAATTTAGCTCCGGGGTACAGATTGGCAACGGCCGCCGCCATGACATGCGCGAGCGAATGGCGTTTAAGCTCAATTGGTGTTTCTTTTTTCATATTATTTAAGTTAATGGTGTAATCATTATTTTTTTTAAATTATATTTATCATCATATTCAATTTTTACAAATTGGAAGGCCTCTGGATTTGCGAACATCTTTGGTAACCAGTTATTCAAATCGGGGACAAGTTGATAGTCAAGTAATTTATTCTTTGGTATCCACTCCAATGTCCCTTCGTCAACTTCCTTAATAATTATATTTTTCTTGTAGACATTGCCGTAAAAAATATATATCTGCCAAAATCCGAATTTATCTTTTACAGACAGATTCGCTCTGTACTGTAAATTTTCCATTGAAATAACTCCGGCTTCTTCCTTTGCTTCTCTTTGGATTGCCTGAAGTGGTGTTTCACCATTATCAATCTTACCTCCCAGGCCATTGTATAAATTTGGCAAGATCTTTTTCTTTTTACTGCGTTTCAACATCAGAACTTCCTCAAATTCATTTTCGAGAAAAACGTCAGTTACGCAGAAATGTGATAATTCTTTCATAAGATTTAAAAATTAAAAAACCAAACAACTAATTGTGTTTGGGGTCCCGGATTTTGCGGGACGGTTCCACCCATATTCCTAAGTGTAATAATACAAGAATTAGGCGCTTTTATATAGATTTGCTTGCAAGCTTAGCGGTTTTATCCACCTCTCCAGATTAGAGAGAAGAAAGTTGGTCGGCTTTCTCAATCGCTTGAAAGTAGATTAAAGATATGCCAAAACAGGCTGATTGTCAAATATGTGACAGAGCTATTTGGTAATTACGATTTCAATATGATCTTTCAAGGAAGGGGAGCGGAACACCCAAAACGGAGAAAATTTCACATCCACATTTTGAATTTCCGGAAAATCCAGAAAATATGTTTTGATTTCCTGCTTATCACGGTTTAAAAGATTATCGCGGTCAAAAATCGGACTGGTCAATTTAACATAGGTAGTTCCGTTTAGCGATACATCCAAAACAGCAGTTTGATTTTCCAGGTCGTAAGATTTTATTTCGTATTGTAAAAGGCTAATTTCCGTGCCGGCCAGTTCTTTGTTTGCCGGTACTCTCTCAGAGAGCAGTTGTTTGGTGTGGTTGAATAATTCGGTTTCATCAAATACCGCGGCGATGACATTTATTTTACTGGTTATATCAAATGAATTCACTTCGGTATCTGGTTCAACATCGGCATCTTCCTCTAAGATTTGGTAAGTAACTGCCTGTGGCAGAATTTTTTCCGATGAATTATTAATTGCCACTTCCCGGGATAATTCTTCCGTCGCTTTTTCCTTCAATTCAATCGCAAATTGTTCCTTGGCGTCATTGATATTTTCCAGCGTTGCGACTGTTACGTCACGGAGGCCGTTAGACATTGCGTCCGAGCTTTCGGCATAAATTTTGTCCTGCAGTCCTTTCCAAAGCGCGACGATCGTAAATCGGGAAGGACCGATATTGCCCGCCTCGCTAGCCTGATCCGCTTCCACAGCAACCTCAACCTGTCCTCCTGCCGGGACCGTCACTGTTTCTTTGGTTCGGAACAGAACATTGTCTTCCGAAAGCAGACGGGTGGTTGCGGTTAACGGCTGGTTGCTTCCATAATTATTGTAGATTGTAACCACGCCTTCTGCTTTGCCCTGCACTTTGCTTTGACTGGTTACATTGGTAAATGTCTTGGTTTCCTTGATCTGTTTTTCCACTAACCGCCCTGTTAGGGAATATGACGTGCTTTCAGACTGATTTGTTCCGGCGGTTAAAGGTAAATCAAAGGAAATACTGACCGCTTCCGGACTGGGCGTAATCGTGATTACTGTTTTGGCGAGCGATACATATACAATAGCGACGACCGCAACCAAAGCCACGCCGAGAAACAGCACAGCCATTTTTGAATAGCGTTTTCCTATTTTTGCTTTTTTAATTGCCGGCATATACTTAAAAAGGATGGTTATTTTCCACCCTTATCATACCAAAATTCCGATTTTATCGGAAGAGTACCGCTAGTCTGATATTTTTACCGCACCGCTACCGACGATAGTTTCAATTTCAGCCACTGTTTCATCACTGATACTGATTGCGGTTTTGGTTGAAATAATTTTAGGGCTGCCGCCATTTTTCCATGCCAGAAAAACTTTGTATTCACCCGGATTATTTTCAAAAATTATTTTCAATTTGTCCAGCGTCTCTTTTTCCAAATTAGCAATTTCAACATGAATTTTCTTTTCCGCTACTTCCGGTTTACCGTAATTTGCTTGTCCGTCAAACTCTTTTACTTTTTCGCAGATTAATTTCGGAATGCCTTCTTTGGTATTTACTTTTCCCGTAACCAGCAGCATTTTATCTTCTGCCCAGATTTCATGATTATCCTTCAGCGTGGAAGGGAATACAATAATTTCTACCGCTCCGGTCAGATCTTCCAGGGTGACAAAAAGCATCTGTTCGTTAGTTTTTGTAATTATTTTTTTGATTGAAGTTATTATTCCGCCGACGGTGATATTTCTTTTCAGTCCTTTACTTAGTGTATTGATCGGGCTGGTCAATTTTTCCAGCTGTTCCCGGTAATCATCCAGCGGGTGCTCTGAAATGTACATTCCCAGCAGCTGTTTTTCCCAACCCAGTCTTGTTTTTTTATCCACCGGTTCTGATTCGGTTAATCGCAGCTTCGGGCTGTGTTCAGCGGGCAGCATACCGAAGAGGTTGGTCTGGCCGTTCAGTCTTTCCCGCTGGCTGTTTTTGGCGTAGATTAATATTGATTCCAAATTATCCAGGAGTGTCTGGCGGTTACCGAAATCATCCATGGCTCCGCACTTAATCAGACTCTCCAGCGACTTTTTGTTTAAATCCTTTGTTTGCACGCGTCTCAGAAAATCCTCCAGGTTTTGATATTTACCGTCTTTTTTTCTTTCATCAATGATGGTGCGGACAATATTGGTGCCGATATTCTTTATAGCCATCAGTCCGAAACGAATGCGCGGCTGTTCGGTGTCCAGGCTTTCTTTAACTACGGTAAAAGTGGAAAAACTTTCATTAACATCCGGCGGTACAACTTCAATACCGTGTTTTTTTGTTTCCGCAACTTCCACGGCAATCCGGTCGGTGTTGCCGTAGTCAGCGGTCAAAAGTGCGGCCAGAAATTGAGCCGGCCAGTTGGCTTTCAGGTATGCTGTCTGGTAGGCGATCATTGCGTAACAGGCGGCATGGGACCGGTTAAACCCGTATTCGGCGAATGGCTCAACGAAATCAAACAGCTTTTCCGCGATGCGCTTCTGGATGCCGTTATTGATTGCTCCCTGGACAAATTTTTCCCGCTGTTCCATCAGCAGAGAACGGATTTTTTTACCGATTGCCTTACGCAGAATGTCGGCTTCTCCCAATGTGAAACCGCACAAATCGCGGGCAATCTGCAGAATCTGTTCCTGATAAACGGCAATGCCGTACGTTTTATTTAAAATTGGTTCCAGTTTCGGATGGAGATAGGAAATTTTTTTCTTTCCGCGCTTGCCGGCAATATAATCCGGAATCAGTTCCATCGGTCCCGGCCGGTACAGTGAAACCATTGCGATGATGTCTTCAAGATCAGTCGGTTTCAGTTCCTTCAGGTAACGGGTCATACCGGAACTTTCCAGCTGGAATACACCGATTGTATCGCCCTTCTGGAACAGCTTAAAAGCATTTTTGTCATCCAGCGGAATTTTATCAATGTCTATTTCTTCACCGGTTGTTTTAAAAATAATATCCAAGGCATTCTCCAGAATCGTCAGGTTCTTCAGTCCGAGGAAGTCCATTTTCAAAAGACCCAGATCCTCAATCGGGTTCAGCGAATACTGGGTGATGATCGTTTTGTCATCCTGACTGGCATATTGAGTCGGTACATGCATCTCCAGCGGATCCGGAGCAATCACAATTCCGCAGGCATGGGTGGAGGTATGTCGGGCGACACCTTCCAGTTTTTTGGCCGTATCAATCAGCTTCTTTGCTTCCGGATCAGTGCTGTACAAGCTTTTCAGTTCCGGTACGGCTTTCAGTGCATCATCCAGCGTCATGAACATCGGAATCATTTTTGCCACTTGGTCGCAAAAATTGTAGGGCAGTCCCTGTACTCTGCCGACATCGCGGATGGCAGCTCTCGCGGCCATAGTTCCGAAAGTGATGATCTGTGCCACATGATCCTTGCCGTACTTTTCTTCCACGTAAGTAATAACTTCGTTCCGGCGGGAATCGGCAAAATCAATATCAATATCAGGCATTGAAATTCTTTCGGGATTTAGAAATCTTTCAAACATCAGCTCGTAGTGCAGGGGATCAAGGTTTGTTATATTTAATACATAGGAAACAATACTGCCGGCGGCGGAGCCTCTGCCCGGACCAACCACGATTTTGTTGCTTTTTGCCCAGTTAACAAAATCCTGCACAATCAAAAAATACGAGGCGAATCCAGTTTTGTGAATTACCGTTAATTCATATTCCAGGCGGTCAATTATCTTTTTTGTTTCGTCATCATTAATATTCTGTTTTGCCGGGTCGGACGGAATATTTATACCGAATCTTTTGCTAATCCCTTGGTAGCAGAGCTCCCGTAAATATTCGTCGGCATTTTTCTCCTTCGGCGTTTCAAAATGCGGGAGCATTATTTTACCGAACTCAATGTCCAAATTGCACTTCTCGGCAATTTTAACTGTATTTTCTATCGCTTCCGGGACGTGGCTGAAATCCCTGGCCATTTGTTCTAGTGTCTTTAAGGAAAAATCTTCCCCGACATAGGAAATCCGGTCCGTTTCTTCCTGCTTTCTTTTCATTTGGATGCACAAAAGCACATCCTGCGGATAGGCATCCGCCGGTTCCAGATAATGCACGTCATTGGTTGCGACCAGCGGGACGTTCAATTTTTTACCCAGACCAATCAGTGCATCATTCACACGCTGTTGCTGTTCAATACTGGGATGATGCTGCAGCTCCAGATAAAAATTTCCTTCACCGAACAAATAAGCATAGTTTTTAATCAATTCCTCGGCGTGTTTCAAATCGCTGTTTCTGATCGCGGACGGTATCTCTCCCTGCAAACAGGCGGTCATGGCAATCAAGCCTTTGGAGTGTTTTTGCAGTAACTCCCAGTCAATGCGCGGTTTGTAATAAAATCCTTCCAGATGAGCTTTGGTAACAAGCGACAGCAGATTCTGATAACCGGTCTGGTTTTTGGCCAGCAGGATCAGATGGTACGGCCGGTCATCAACCCGGGATCTTTTGTTGTACATTCCGTTTTTTGCCACATAGGCTTCCACGCCGATTATCGGTTTGATTCCGGCCTCCGTCGCTTTTTGAAAAAATTCAATCGCACCATACAAAACTCCATGGTCGGTCAAAGCCAGGGCGTTCATATTCAGCTTTTTTGCCTTAGCAACCAAATCGCCGATTTTCGGCAGTCCGTCGAGCAGACTGTAATGGCTGTGCGTGTGGAGATGGACGAAACTCATGCTGGATGTTTTGTTAATTCAGTTGTAAATTATAACACTTTTCCCCCGACCTGATCAATGCAACAAAAAGCCCTCTGTATTTGTGAGGGCTTATAATTTCCGATTGAGAGTTATTTCTTTTTGCGGCGTGGTTTTTCTGAAACTTCCTCTTCTTCGTATGCTTCTTCATCATTATCCTTTTTTCTGAAACTTCTGCCTTTGAACATATTCAATAAATCAGTTACCCCTTTTACCACCGTTGTCAGCATGGTGGTTGAATGGGTGATTTTATCTTTAAGCAAATTCAGTATGTTGCCGAACTCTTCCACTTTATTCTTTATCTCTTCCACCATCTCTTTTGAAGATTTCAATATTTGTGCAATGTAATATAAAATCCAGACGGAAAATACTGTAACAACAAACACACAGAGTGCAATGACGAGAAATAATATATCCTTACTGGTGTCAAACATATTTTTAAATTGAAGTATTAGATTGATAACGTATGTAGTATATCATATCTTGCACAGTACATGAATAAGCTTCATCTTTTTGCCCTTTTATGGTATTTTTATATCAACGAATAATCTATGCCGGAATACAGCGATAAACAACTTAAAATAAGCATTTGGTGGGTTACCCACCGTTACCAGCTGAAAAAGTGGTGGGTCATTTTGCTAGCCGTGGCGGATTTACTGGTTTTTTTGTACATCCTGTTTACCTCTGTCATCCTGCTTTATACGTGGAGTAGATATGTTGCGATACCTAGTCAAATTAGTCAGACATATATAGATTTTAAGGCATACCAACAGGCGAATGCACCGCAGAATATTCAGGTGGTCAATACAGAGTTAGTACCGGTTCCCGGCCAGACGCAAACCTACCATTTGGTGGCCGATGTGAAAAATCCAAACGCAAAATGGATGGCAAGTAATTTGCAGTATCATTTTGTTTTGGACGGAGTTGACCTGGATTCCGGCGATACCTTTTTATTGCCGCAGGAGGAGCGGTTTATTTTTAAGTATTCGGTAAAGAGCTCGGCGCAAAAGCCGGCTGCTAAGTTGGTTATAGATAATCCGGGGTGGCAGAGGATTGAGTTCCCGCAAGAAAAGCCCGCGCTTAATTTTGAAATAAATAATGCAAAAGTAGATTATCTCCCGATTCAGGGCGAGCGCGGCACTTATACCTCGTTTTCCACCAGAGCCAGTGCAAATATTAAAAATAATACAGTCTATAATTTCTGGCAGGTAAATTTTCAGGTAGTACTGTACAGCGGTGACCGGCCGGTTGCAATCAATGAAATAAAATTTGACCGGTTCGGCGCGCTTGCTTCAAAAGAGCTGGGGATCTCCTGGAGTGACGAATACCGGTCAATTACCAATGTTAAGATTGTGCCGGAAGTAAACGCCTATGACCCGGGTATGTTGTATTCACCGGATGAATTCTAGAGTTTGATTTATTTCTTTTGATCGGTATGATATTTGATAAATACTTATCTCAATTTAAAAAGTTTGACTGGATCCTGTTTATTATTGTAACCATTCTGGTGCTGTTCGGGTTGCTGGCTATTTACAGCATTTCAGTCAATCAGGAAGGCGGATCGTTCAGTTTGTTGATCACGCAGTCAGTGGCTTTTGGCCTGGGAATAATTTTCTTATTCAGCCTGGCCTTTTTTGATTACCGGTTTTTGAGGGGGTATGCCAATATTATTTATTGGGTGGGGGTGTCACTTTTATTGGGGGTGCTATTTTTCGGTATTACGGTGCGCGGTACCAAAGGCTGGTATTCTTTTTTTGGACAGGTTTTTCAGCCGGTAGAAATTGTAAAAATACTGATGATTATTTTTCTGGCCCGATACCTGGCGCATAAGGCATCCGAGCCGTTTACTTTCAAAAACGTTTTGATCAGCGCATCATTCATCGCCCTGCCGGTATTGCTGGTACTGATGCAGCCGGATTTAGGATCCGCAATTATTTTTATTTCAATCTGGGCGGGGATGACCTGGCTGACCAGGATCAAAAAGTCGCACATCCTGATTATCCTGGGTACAATGCTTTTGGTGATGTTTGTCAGCTGGTTTTTCCTGGCTGATTACCAGAAAGAACGTGTGCTCAATTTTGTTCAACCGACGCGCGACCCGCTGAAGCAGGGCTATAATGTCAGTCAGTCCATTATTTCCATCGGTTCCGGCCAGTTTTGGGGTAGGGGTCTTTCGCTCGGCCCGCAGAGCCGTTTAAATTTCTTGCCGGCAAAAGAAACGGATTTTGTTTTTGCCGTGATTGCAGAAGAGCTGGGATTTATTGGCGTTTTTTTCGTAATTTCCATATTTGGGCTTTTATTTTGGCGGATTATCAGAATTATCCGGGTTGCGCAGGATGATTTCGGCATTTACGCGGCCTGGGGGATTATGGTAATGATTGTGGTACAGATGTTCATTAATATCGGGATGAATCTGGGTTTGGCACCGGTCGCCGGATTGCCTCTGCCATTCATCAGCGCCGGAGGAAGTTCGCTGATGATGAGCTTACTTTCAATTGGTATCGTTGAGAGTGTCTATATCCGCAGAAAATCTTTAAAACTGTAAATATGAAAATACGACTTAATTCCTGGTTTGTCAGACCGATATATTTTTTTACTAATTTGCTTACCAAAAAGCCCGAGGGTTGTGAAAACATTCCGCAGAGCGGTGCTTTTATAATTGCCGCAAATCATGTCAGTTATTTTGACCAATATATTCTGCTGGCGCCGGTAATAAAAACAATCAACCGGCATATCAATTTTATTGCGAAGACGGGGAATTACCGGATTTTTGACGCGGTACCGATTGATCCGGAAAATCGCGCAGGCGCCCTGGAAAAACTAGACGGGGTATTGAAAAGAGGCGAAGTTGTTGGTATATTTCCTGAAGGCAAAGCTAATCCTGATAGAGAATTAGCAAAAGGTAAAACCGGCGTGGCCAGACTAGCCATCATTAACAGGGTACCGGTTGTGCCGGTCGGGATTGACGGCCCGCGCGGCTCTACTGTTAAGGCGTCTTTTAAAGATTTTTTCAAAGGGATCGGCAGAGCGAAGATTAAAGTCGGCAAGCCGATTACGTTAGACAAATATTATAATCAAGAAATTACCAAAGAGCTTTTATACAAGGCCACCGGGGAAGTTATGCAGGAAATAGCCAAATTATCCGGGAAACCTTATTCACATTAAAGAATGATCAAAAGAAAAAAAATTCTGTTTCTTCCGCACTCCGACGGGTTGGCGCATATCACCCGTTGTTTGGCGATTGCTGATCTGTTGCCGAAGTCTAAATATCATATCCGCTTTGCCGTCAGTATGGATAAGCGGAATTTTGTGCGTAAAGCCGGTTACGGAACTTATACACTGGCGCCATCAACCAGTTTTGACGTGGCGGAGGAGTATAAATTTGCCCAGAAAAATGAATATTTGGATTTGCTTTCCAATTACGTGCAGGAAGATTTATCAATTATTGATAAATATAAACCGGATGTTGTAATTTCTGACAAGCGGACTACCGCCTGTATCTCCACCCGAATAAAAAAAGTGCCGTGGATTACGATCGCCAATTCAATTTACCTCAAAGAATTCTGGAAGGGAAACGGTCTGGATCTTTCCGAAAAGAAACTTTTAAACCAGTTTTACTATTTTATCGGCTGGATTTTTGTAAATTTTATTTCGCGCCAGGCGATGAAGGTTCCTTTTCATAAAGTATCCGACCAGTATGCTAAAGCTTCGGTTTATGCCCAGTACGACGCGGATCTCAAACTGGTTGCGGATGTTCCGGAATATAATTCGCTTTCTCCGCTGCCGAGTGATGCTTATTTTGTCGGCCCGTTGCTCTGGAAGGGTTTTGAAAAAAAAGAGCCGGCTTGGTTTAAGGACTTGAATAAAAACAAGCCGATCATTTATCTTTCCCTTGGCGGAACAATCTATAATCAGGATATGTTCAATAATACGGTTGAAGCAATCACGGATTCTGACTACCAGTTGATTGTCAGTCTCGGACCGAATTTCAATAAAAGGAAAATCGGCAAACTACCGAAAAATGTGTGGGTGGAAACCTATTTACCCGGCCAGAGAGCATGTGAGATCAGTGATATTGTCATTCATCACGGCGGGCATGGCACGGTTATGCAGGCTTTGAAATACGGTAAGCCATGCATTGTAATTCCGCATAACTACGGACAGTGGTATAACGCCAAAAGAATTGAACGCCTGAAATGCGGTATTAACCTGAATCCGATCAAACCAACCTGGGTCAATCCGAATTCCCTGCTGAAAGACGCTCTGGATGTTAAACCGTCGGAAATCCGGTTTGCGATTGAAAAAATATTAAAACACAATAAATACCGTAAGAACGCGCAAAAATTCAAAAAAGCAATCCGTTCATACCGTAACGGCAACCGGGCAGTTGATATCATAGAGCATTTCATGGAATCCTTGGATAATAAGAAAAGGAAAAAGTAAGGAAAATACCGCTTTCCGATTGAATTAATTTATAGTTAAACGAGGGAAAGCAGGGGACTTGACCCCTTTTTTTGGTATGCTATACTGAATTAGCACTCTACCATTAAGAGTGCTAATGGATACAAATATGGAGCTAAACGATCGTAAAAAAGCCCTGCTTGCGGCAATCATCAAACAGCATATTAAAACCGCCATACCGGTTGGTTCTAACCTATTGGTGGGTAAAGGCGGTTTTGACTTGTCTACAGCCACCATCCGCAACGAAATGATGGATCTGGAGAAAGACGGCTATCTGACTCAGCCCCATACTTCAGCAGGACGAATTCCAACAGAAAAAGGTTACCGCTTTTTTATTGATAATTTTATGGATGAAAAGGATTTAAGCGAAAAGCACAAAAGTCAGTTGCAGGAAATTCTTAAATCAGACAACGAGGATTCATTGGTGGTGAAACAGGTGGCAAAGGAAGTCGCGGCGCTTTCCAACGGCGCGGTGGTGGTGGGGTTTTCGCCCAGAGATATTTACTATACCGGTCTGACCAATGTTTTCCGACAACCGGAATTTGCCGAGCTGAATCTAATTTACAATTTGAGCGAAGTGATTGATCATCTGGACGAAGCGGTAGCGGGAATTTACAACGATATCAGCAGAGACGTGCATATTCTACTGGGGAAAAATAATCCGTTCGGCAAGCAATGCAGTACAATTTTAACTAAATTTCAAAGTGACCATAAAGAGGGTTTGATCGCAATCCTCGGTCCGATGCGGATGAATTACTCCCACAACCGGGCGCTGATCAAATACACTCAGGAGCTTATAACTAATTTGTAATCAATATTTATGACTCATCACGATAAACACGATAAGCACGAGAAACAGGTACAGGAACCGCATCAGAACATTCAAAAAGAATTAGAAACCGCGAAAAACCAGGCGGAAGAGTATCTCAACGGTTGGAAGCGCGCTAAGGCGGATTATATCAATTTCAAAAGGGAACAGGAGCAAAGACAGACAGAATTGATTGAATTTGCTAACGCGGGGATGCTTTTGGACATATTTCCGCTTGTGGACCAGTTTAAACAGGCGATGAAACATGTGCCGAAGGAAATTGAGGGTTCCAACTGGCTGGTCGGAATCACGCACATTCAGAATAATTTAAGTAATATATTAAAAGGTTTGGGAATTGAAGAAATCAAAACAGTCGGTGAACAGTTTAATCCGGAGATGCACGAGGCGATTGAAGAAGTGGAGTCAGATTTAGAAAAAGGAATGATAACAGAAGAATTAACAACTGGCTTTCGTTTAAACGGCAGGGTAATCCAGCCGGCGAAAGTCAAAGTAGCAAAATAATTATTAACAAACAAGGAGATAAATATATGCATATTATGAAATATCGCCCGATGATCCAGCCTTGGGATGACATGGACAAATTTATGGAAGAATATATGTCCGGCATGTCCAGCGGATTCGTTCCGGCGATTGACGTCTATCAGACAAAGGACTCGGTAATTGTGGAAACACCATTAGCCGGCGTTGATCCGGAAAAGGTAAATATTTCCATTGAAAATGATGTATTAACCATTGAAGGTTCTATGGAAAAGAAGTCGGAAGTAGATGAAAAGGAATATTACCGCAAAGAGGTAAGAACCGGCGGATTCCACCGCGCAGTAGCATTGCCGATTGCCGTAGACGGTGATAAGGCCAATGCCGATTTTGAAAACGGAATTCTAAAAATTACTATTCCCAAAGCGGAACAGGTAATGCCAAAAACAATCAAAGTAAACGTATTAAAAAAAGGTTCCAAATAGGAATCATCCGGAGCTTCTGGCTCCGGGCGGATGAGCGATTCATTCGTTCGTCCGCCCGGGTTCAAAAGACCAACTTATTAAACATTATCAATCATTAAAGAAAGGAATTAAGTAAAATGGCAAAGATATTAGGTATTGATCTCGGTACCACCAACTCAGCGATGGCGATCGTTGAAGGGGGCGAGCCGAAAGTGCTGGAAAATAAAGAAGGAAACCGCACCACTCCTTCCGTGGTCGCAATTTCCAAAAGCGGAGAACGCTTAGTCGGCCAGCTGGCCAAAAGACAGGCGGTAACCAATCCGGAAAATACGGTATTTTCCGTGAAGCGTCTGATCGGTCGCAGATGGGAAGATGATGAGGTCCAGAATGATGCGAAGACTCTTCCGTACAAAATTGAAAAAAACAATGACGGTGTGACGGTAAAAATGGGTGATAAACAGCACACCCCGCAGGAAGTATCCGCGATGATTCTGCAGAAACTGAAGGCGGATGCCGAAGACAAACTGGGTGAGAAAATAACCGAAGCGGTAATTACCGTACCGGCCTATTTTGACGACTCACAGAGGCAGGCGACCAAAGACGCGGGCAAGATTGCCGGGTTTGACGTAAAAAGAATTATCAACGAACCGACCGCCGCAGCGCTGGCTTACGGGTTCAACAAGAAGAAAGACGAAAAGATCGCGGTCTATGACTTGGGCGGCGGAACATTTGATATTTCCATTTTGGAAATCGGCGATGACACTGTGGAAGTGAAAGCCACCAACGGCGACACGCACCTCGGCGGAGATGACTTTGACCAGCGCATCATGCATTGGATTCTGGATGAATTCAAAAAGGATCAGGGAATTGACCTGTCCAAGGACAATCTGGCTCTGCAGAGAATCAAGGAAGCCGCGGAAAAAGCCAAAATAGAACTGTCATCCACGCAGGAAACGGAAATCAACCAGCCGTTCATCACAACGGATGAATCCGGCCCGAAACATTTGGTATTAAAACTGACCCGCGCCAAACTGGAAGATATTGTCGGTGATTTCGTGGAAAAGACTCTGGAACCTTGCAAAAAGGCATTGAAAGATGCCGGCCTGGAAGCCAAAGACATGAATGAAATCGTATTAGTCGGCGGACAAACCAGAATGCCTTTGGTACAGAAGAAGGTAGAAGAATTCTTCGGCAAAAAACCGAACTCAACCGTAAACCCGGATGAAGTAGTAGCAATCGGCGCTGCTGTACAAGCCGGCGTTTTGCAGGGAGAAGTAAAAGACGTGCTGTTATTGGACGTTACACCGTTAACACTAGGTATCGAAACTTTAGGCGGAGTACGCACACCGCTAATTGAAAAGAACACCACAATCCCAGCATCCAAGAGTCAGGTATTTTCTACCGCAGCAGACAATCAGACATCGGTGGAGATTCACGTCCTGCAGGGTGAAAGAGAAATGGCCAGCGATAACAAATCACTGGGCAGATTCATCCTGGATGGCATTCCTCCGTCACCGCGCGGAATCCCGCAGGTGGAAGTCGGCTTTGATATTGATGCCAACGGAATTCTGAGCGTGAAAGCAAAGGATAAAGCAACCAATAAAGAACAAAGCATCCGTATTGAAGCTTCTTCCGGACTGTCCGATGAGGAAGTGGAAAAGATGAAGAAAGACGCGGAAATCCACGCTGAAGAAGATAAGAAAAAGAAAAATCTGATTGAAGCCCGCAACATGGCGGAAACCATGGTGATCACTTCTGAAAAAGCGATCAAAGAAGGCGGAGATAAGATTAAGGAAGAAGATAAAAAAGCTGTGGAAGAAAAGGTAAAAGCGGTTAATGATGTGAAAGACAAAGACGACGTGGAAGCGATCAAAAAAGCGACCGAAGAACTCTCCACCGCCGCCCAGAAGATCGGGCAGGCGATGTATGAAGCACAACAGAAAGAAGAAGCGGCTAAAAAAGCCGACGCTGATAAATCCGGTGAGAAAAAAGAAGGAGACAAAGAACCGGTAGAAGGCGAGTTTACTGAGGAAAAGAAAGAAGAAAAAAAGGATAAGTAAACAGTAGCTGAAGGTGGGAATGCGCATTCCCACCTTCAGTTTAATGGAATATTTATTAAAATTAAAAATACCATCCACATATGACATTAATTATCACTCACAACGGCAAAAGAGCGGAGAAAGTAGACCCTACATCATTCCCCCAAGAAGACTCTCTGCAAGAATACATTTTCAACAACCCAGAAAGCGTTCCGATCTATGACATTAGAGACGATATTAAACTGCTTATTCTCGCCCGGGAATTTTCCACTGACAGCGGACCCATTGATGCGGTCGGTATAGACAACACCGGAGACATTTATTTGATCGAAACGAAGCTGTATAAAAATCCGGACAAGCGCAAAGTAGTCGCCCAGGTCTTGGATTACGGCGCGTCCTTGTGGCACAACACACGTGACGCGAATACTTTCCTTGAGCAATTGAATACATATTTAGTAAAACAAAATCTACCGGAACTGCCCACCAGAATGCAAGAATTCTTTGGGCTTACTGACGAAGGCCGTGACCAATTGCTCCAGCAAGTACGGCGAAGCTTCCAGGATGGCAGTTTCAAATTCGTGGTACTCATGGATTCGCTCCACGAACAGCTAAAAAACCTCATCATTTACATCAACCAAAACAGCGAATTTGATATCTTCGCCGTGGAACTTAAATACTACAAGCATGGGTCATACGAAATAGTCATCCCGAGGTTATTCGGCAGTGAAGTGAAAAAAGACCTGACCTCCAAAACAAAGCCGGGATTACCCTCTGATCAAGACTTTATTTCTGCCTATACCGAAGTCAAACAAGAAAAACCCGCGCAAGAATATTTGGATATATTTCATGATATTAACGAGGGCAGATTCGTGCTACCTGGTGTGTCAGCCCACAAAACGCCAAAGACGGCTACTATCACCGTAGAACATGATCACGGCAAGACCACGTTTTCACTTTGGATTGATCCGGCATATGAAGGAGGAGGAATAGATACTTGGACGTACGGAAACGACGCTTGGAAAAAATCACAACAACTCATTGCTGAAATCATCCCTAACCCGAACAGACCAAGTGACTTGGCAAATAGATTGTATGCGAGACTTGGCAAGTGGCAGATGAATACATTTACCAAAGAGAAGCTTACCAAATTAATTAACCAACTATAATAATACCCATGCCACAACAACAAAGCCAACAGCCCCCGCAAGGGCAACAGCGACAAATGCAAATTAAGATCCCGGAAAGCGTATTAGCCGGATCCAATTACGCGAACAGCATGCGCGTCATGCATACCAAAGACGAGTTTACGATTGATTTTATCAATATTCACCAGGCGGAAGGCGTGGGCGTGGTTACCAACCGCGTAAAAACCTCACCGGGCCACATGAAACGTGTTCTTTTGGCACTGCAGGACAACGTCAAGCGCTATGAGGCAAATTTTGGTACAATAGATGTTACGGATGCTCCGGCGGACGAAGTCGGCTTCAAAGCATAATTAAATAAAACAAAACCATGACCAAGAATACCAAAATAGCTGTTTTAGGGGTGCTGACTGTTTTAGCCAGCGTGCTGGCTTGGTATGCTTTGTCTACGGTTTTCAATCTGGAATGGTCCGGCCAAAACCTATCCATCTGGCAGATGCTGCTCCGGTTAATCTTCCCGGTCATTGCTTTTTGTTTTTATCTGGCTTTGGTAAGCACAACCGCGATCGTAGTGAAGAAAGAAGTAATCCAATTGCCAATCTGGGCGCTCTCCAGTTTGCCGATGCTTCTCTTTTTCTCTTTCTCACCCTGGCTTTTAATTATCTCTCTTTTACAGATATTAATCTTCGTGTACTATGCGCACCGGACGCATAACGAGGTGAAAGGAAGAATCAAGTTTTCCTTGTACAAGATCATGCACTGGGGAATCGGCGGAGTGGTGGTGGCAATGGCGCTCTCTATTTCCATGCTATTCTATATCGTTACTTCGGAACAGGACAGAGATAGCGGGCGTCAGGCAATTGACTCTTTGATTATAAGTAGCACCAATATTGCCAATGAAATCATCCCAACTCAGATCAAAGGATATGATCCGGACAAAACGCTTGACCAGTTTATTTTTGAAACGAGCGCCGGCGTAGTGGAAAGTATCAGTGGTCAGCTGAATCAAGAGTTGGAAGATTCAATAAACAGCCCGAAGGTGAAAGAAGGTCAGGCGCTGATTGATGACTTGCGGAACAAGGTGCTGAGCGGGGAAGTGGATATTAATGCCCTGCCGCCCGAAATTCGGGATAGTCTGTACAGCGAAGATCTATCCGCGCAAACTCTGGTATCATCTGCTTTCGTACAAAATATTTTTCAGGAGCAGATTAACGATGCCCGTGATGAATTTATCAAAAGTGTCGGTATTGACGCCAAGGGGTCGGATAAACTTTCGGAAGTGATTGCAAAAATTATTCGCAAATACGCATTTCAGTTCCTGGGACCGTACGAGGATTTCATCACACCGCTTTTGGCTTTAAGTTTATTCTTTGCGTTAAATTTGTTCGGATTTATATTTTTGACCTTAATCAATTCGTTTACATCCTTAATTTTCATGATTTTATTTGCAACTAAATTCGTGCGTATCACTCAGGAAAAGAAAGATGTTGATGTATTAATATTGGGAGAATAGGAAGAAACGATATGGCAACAGATTATTATGAAATTTTAGGCGTAGCAAAAGACGCTTCGCAGGAAGAAATCAAAAAAGCGTTCCGGAAAAAAGCGCATCAATATCACCCGGATAAAAATACCGGTGATGAAGCCAAGTTTAAGGAATTAAATCAGGCTTATCAGGTGCTTTCTAAGGAAGACAAGCGTAAACAATACGACCAGTTCGGCTCAGCTTTTGACCAGCAGGGTGGCTTTTCAGGCGGTGCCGGATTTGACCCCAGGCAAGCAGGGTTCGGCGGAGCGGACGGGATAAATTTTGATTTTGGCGATCTGGGCGATATCTTCGGCGACTTCTTCGGCGGAGGCAGAGCAAGAGCCAGCGCGCGCCAGCAAAGAGGTATGGATATTGAAACAGAAATGCAGGTTACTTTTGAAGAGGCGGCGTTCGGCGCGGAAAAAACAGTGGAACTTTATAAAACAGTTACTTGCGAAAAATGCAGCGGTTCCGGAGCGGAAAGCTCCAGCGGGATTGTGGAATGTCCGATGTGCAAAGGTTCCGGCCAGGTGGATCAGCTGCAAAGAACTATTTTAGGACAGATCCGAACCCGTGGAATATGCCCGGAATGCAAAGGCGAAGGAAAGACTATTAAAGATAAATGTACAAACTGCCGTGGCACCGGTGTGGAGCGTGCCAGCAAGCGGATTAAGATAAAAATTCCGGCCGGTATCAATAACGGACAGTCCATCCGTCTTTCCGGCGAAGGGGAAGCGGGTCAGCGCGGAAGTCAGGCGGGAGATTTGTATGTTTCCATCCGAGTTATACCGCACGCGGAATTTCAGCGGGACGGGGACAATGTTTTTACAGTTGCGGAAATCAGTTTTGCCCAGGCGGCATTGGGAGATAAAATCAATGTAAATACTTTGGACGGCGAAGGGCAGTTAAGGGTTCCGGCCGGCACTCAATCCGGTAAAGTTTTCAAAATCAAAGGCAAGGGGGTTATGCACCTGAATGCCCGGGGTAGGGGCGATCAGTTGGTAGAAATCATCGTAAAAACACCCGAAAAATTATCGCGGAAACAGCGCGAATTATTGGAAAATCTGCAAAAACTGGATTAAATCAGTTTATCCACAGTAATTTAGGCATCGCAATTGCCTATTTATTGTTTTTGTGTTATACTTACAAAGTAATCAGCTAAAATAAAACAAAAGGGGGAGAAACACAATGTTTTTCACAACAGTTGTAGCAGACACCGGTTCGTGGGTAGCTAATTTCGACTGGTCAGAACCAACTTGGGACCTCTTTATTATCCTGTTTTTTGTCATCGCTGCGCTGCTTTACGGCATGTCACTGGGTCGTGACCGGATTATCGTAATCCTGATCAGCATCTATATGGCCATGGCCGTGATCAATACCGCGCCGTTTTTGGGGGATACTACCGGAGAGATCGGAGTAAATCAATTCTTTGTAGTTAAAATAACAGCTTTTGTAGCTGTTTTTGTTGCGTTATTTTTTATGCTTTCCCGATCCGCTTTAATCTCCACAGTCGCCAGTTCTGACGAACGGGGAAAATGGTGGCAGGTGATTATTTTCAGTATTTTGCACGTCGGACTTTTGATCAGCATTACCTTATCATTCCTGCCGAAGTCAGCCATTGAAGGGCTTGCCCCGCTGACCAAGACACTATTTACTTTAGAAATCAGCCAGTTTATCTGGGTACTCGCGCCGATCTTGCTGATGATTATGATCAAAGGCGGAGCGGCAGCGAAGAAAAGATATAAATACGATATTTAGAATATAAAAAAATCCAGCGAGATTAATGCGGGATTTTTTGTTTACCAATTTACATCTGTTTGTGAAATAGAGCCTTGTAAAAGCGCGGAAGAAATTTGGACGCCAGCCAGCCGAGCAGCGTTCCGATTATGGCCCCTGTGATAACGTCGCCGGGGAAATGCACTCCCAGATAGATACGGGAAAGGCAAACCAATACGGCAAAAACAATCAGTAAATTGTGCAGCCATTTTTGTTTTGTATTCAGAATTATTACGGCTGCAAAACTGAACGCGACCAGTGCGTGGCTTGATGGGAAAGAATATCCGGTGGCAGTGTGGTCAATGGTGGTTACCCAGTCGTAAAATTCAAAAGGCCTTAAACGTGCGAAAATATTTTTAATCATATATTCATTGACTACCACGCCGATGCCGATGGCAATCGCGGATTCAAAAAACACCCAGCCTTTATGCTGCTTATAAAAAATTAAAAATAAAATGATTAAAGGAAACCAAATTATTTTCGGATGGGCAATTGTTGAAACAGTCAGAAAAAACCAATCAAAAAACAGGTTATGAGGAATAACCTGATAAATTTTTTCAAAAATTAACTGATCCAGATTCAATAATAACATTATTTCTTTTTAGAAATTTTTGGCCCCTCTGATGTATCAGTGACAATATATCCCTCAGCTTCAATTTCCGCCCGCAATTTATCAGCCTCCTTAAAATCCTTGGCTAAACGCGCATGCTCCCTCTTTGTTGCCAATGTCTTAACGTGCTTTGGTGTTTCTTCTGTAAGGTCAGACTTATCCAGACCCAGTCCAAGCACTTTATCAAATTCCAGCAGGGTTCCTTTTTTAGCGGTTGCCGGAAGATTAGATTTGAGTACTTTCCAGACCAAGGCCAATGCTTTTGGCATATTCAAATCGTCATTAATTGCATCCTCAAATTGTTGTTTAAAATCCTCATTAACTACCGGATTAGAACTGTCCAGCTCTTCCATCTGCCGGTAAATGGAATTAAGCGCGGTGTTAGCGCCTTCCAGGTTTGTCCAGTTGAAAGTCAGTTTGGAACGGTAATGGGTAGTAAGCAGTAAATAGCGATAGGCGAGGGGATTAATCCCTTTTTCTTTCAGTGTTTCTAAAGTAATGAAATTACCGGCAGATTTAGCCATTTTTTCGTCTTTGAGAATCAGGAACTCTCCATGTAGCCAATAGTTTGCCATTTTCCTGTCATTTGCCGCTTCGCTCTGTGCAATTTCATTGGTATGGTGAACAGGAATATGATCCACACCACCGCAATGAATATCAAAAGGCTGGCCTAAATATTTTACCGCCATTGCGGAACATTCTATCGCCCATCCAGGGAAACCGGTTCCCCAAGGGGATTCCCATTCCATTTGGCGTTTTGGTTCACCCTTCAAAGGGTCTGGTGAAAATTTCCACAAAGCAAAATCATTTGGACTCTTCTTTCCTTCCACGACCGCTACCCTGGCGCCGGCCTTTTGTGCCTTTATATCAAGTCGGGCCATCTGCCCATAACTTTCAAATTTACTTGTGTCAAAATATACTCCATCACCAATGGTATAGGTATAACCTTTTTCCTCAAGCTTTTTTACCAGTTCAATCTGCTCTTTGATGTGGTCTGTGGCTTTGCACCAGATCACGGGTTCTGCAATATTCAGCTCTGCAATGTCATGCTTAAAAGCTTTGGTGTAATATTCAGCGATTTCCCAAACAGTTTTCTTTTCTATTTTTGCTCTTTTCTCCATTTTATCCTCACCGGTATCCGCGTCCGAGACCAAGTGACCGACGTCGGTAATGTTCATTACATGCTTTATTCTAAATCCGTTATATGCAAGCGTCCTGCGTAGAATATCTTCAAAGACGTAGGTCCTTAAATTTCCGATATGCGCGTAATTATAAACGGTCGGACCGCAGGTATATAAACCGACCTCTGAAACATTCAGAGGTTTAAAGGTCTCTTTTTTTCTGGAGAGCGTGTTAAAAAGCCTGAGTTTCATTTTTTTGTCTGATCAGAATTATTTCCGTTTGATTTGTAAGTAATCAGCTCATTGGTCCATTCGTTGATTACTTCCTTAACATCTTCCGCGGTCACTTCCGGCAGTTTTTCTCCTTCCACGGGATTTGTTATAGCCGACAAACGGACTTTAGCGGAAGCTTCATCCATAATATCAATCGCTTTATCAGGAAAGAATCGGTCCTTCAAGTATTGGTCTGCCAGATCTACTGCCGCTTCAACAGCCTCGTCTGTTATTTTCACCATATGGTGCGTTTCATATTTACTTCTGATTCCTTTCAATATCATCAATGTATCGTTGATGCTCGGCTCTTTGACCATAACCGGTTGAAACCTGCGTTCCAGTGTCGGATCAGTCTTGATGTATTTAATATATTCTTCCTCGGTGGTTGCACCTACAGCCTGCAGCTCACCCCGTGCCAATGCCGGTTTCAGAATATCAGATGCGTCAATTGCACCGGTTGCTTCGCCCGCCTCGGCCAGAGTCTGCAGCTCGTCTATAAACAGAATAATATTGCGCTGCGCGTCTTTAATCTCATCCACAATTCCCTTTAACCGCTGTTCAAATTCGCCTCTATATTTAGTTCCGGCGACCAGGCCGGATAGATCCAAAGCCAAAACCCGCTTATTTTTCAGCGAGCTCGGTACGTTATTATTTCTTATTTCATTGGCCAGTTCTTCCACAATCGCGGTCTTACCAACACCGGACGGTCCGATCAATACCGGATTATTTTTTGTGCGTCTGGATAATATTTGAATCACGCGCTTTAATTCATGGTAGCGGCCGACAACTGGATCAAGCTTACCGTTTTCGGCAAGAGCAGTGAGGTCACGGGAATATTTTGCCAAAATTGAACCCTTCTTTTCCTGGCTTTTTTGTCTGCCATACCACAAAAAAAGACCGATGGAAACGATTATTATAATTGCAATGAAAAAATATATTGGATCCGAAGCCATATTAAAAATTCTGATAATTACTTAGCTAGATTATAGGAAGTTAAGATGATTGCTGCGGCGAAAAATGACGCGGCAATGGCGGTAAAAGTCAGCAAAGTAATCACCTGATCAACTTTCATTGAAAGCTGTTCGGATGTTTTTTGCTTAGTTATGGTTTGTGTTTGATTAGTATTTACCATAGTGTTCTATTAATAATTTGAATTAATAAAAAATTTAAAGCCATTTCTTTTTTTTAACGTAAAGGGCGACTGAAGCCATTACGCCGATACTGATTGCCACCATGATCCAGAATCCATATGGATTATGATCAAATGGAATATTCTTCATGTTCATACCGAAAAAACCTGCTATTATACCAACAGGAAAAATCGTCAGAGAAATAATGGTCAGTGTTTTCATGATATCATTAATCCGGTGTGAAATAAGCGATTCATTTGTATCCTGCAATGTTTCAACCGCTTCTTTATATCCGCCCAGTGCATCCCAAAATTCCTTAGTGTGATCAATCAGATTACTGTAATGCATGTCATCATTCTTTGTGATAGCATAACTATCATTGACTTGAAGCCAGGTGGTCAGCTTTTGCAGGGTATTTTTGTGTACCTGCATGATTTTTCTGAAATCAGTGATACTGCGCCGGATAATCAATATCTCCTCAACCATCTTTTTCTCATTGCCGGAAAATATCTCTTTTTCACTGTTATCAATATCCAGGCTGATATGATCAAGCATCGGGTGTATGGACAGCAGTAATTTCTCCAAAATATAGTAAAGTAACATTTCTACTGACTGGTCAAAATGCTTTTTTCTGGTTTCCTGGTTAGTCTGGCAAACCCTGAATGATTCCACCAGAGGAGGAAGTTCATTGTTGTGAATTGTTACAATATAGTCATTGCTGATAAAGAAATGGACTTCCGCCGGTGTGATTTGGCGGGTTTTTTTGTCGTATAACGGAAAAAGAAGCACCATAAAGTAGTACTTCTCATAATCGTCAATCTTTGACCGGTGAGTCGGAGTAATGCAGTCTTCCAATGCCAACGGGTGAAAACCGAACTGGTCGCGCAGGTAATCAATCTCTTCCTGTGCGGGATTAACAACATTAATCCAACGGAGGTTCTTTGTTTTTATCTCGTGGATATTCATCCCGTTAGAAATCAATTTTTATATTTGTTAAACTAACTCTATACCACTTCCCGTTTTGTACTCAATTTCTAACGGGATTCATAGTAATTGTATTTTTGTTTTAATATGATTATATTGTAGCACACTTTTGTTATTTTGGCAAGATAAAAATAAAAAAGGATGAGGCTGTTAGGGATCATCCGCTAAAAGAATGTGCCATGTGAAATGTTGTCTTCGCTAATTTCGCGAAGGACGGTTTGTTGATCTTCCGGCGATAACCTGCTGAAGTGTTGCCAGAAAATCCGGGCGGGGATCGCGGCGATTACCAGGATTAGGACAATCAGTAGTAACATGATTCCCCCCCATCTGAGGATTCATCACTAATTTAATACTTATCCATATTTTGATTATAGTCAAATTAGGATACAAAAAAACTGACATTCATTTTAAGTCAGTAATATTTAAGTGATGGGGTGGGGGAGTTTGCAACGGATGTTACAAACTCCCCCCGATGTTAACGACCGCTTCTCAGCGATCAGCGAATGTGCCACGGATCAAACTCGATCCAGCCTTCCACGTATTCCACGAAGTCCTCGCACGCGGGTCCTTCGTAGAACGGGCCCCTCGTGTGCTGCCAGGCGATCCTGACAGTGAGCATGTGATAGCCCGGGGTCAGACCATTGAAGCGCGCCCAGAGGCCGGTTACTCGCGAATCGCGGGTGCTGACGGTGAAGTAGAACTTCCCGTCGGAATGGCCGTTGGCCCGAATTGGCCCGATGTCGTCCAGCCAGACTTCCACGGAGATCACGGTACCGACGAACTTCTTCGGATGTCCGACCTCCACCATGAACTCGGTGTCGGTTTTCCGGAGAATGTACGGCTTTTTGTTGTCCGTACTGCCATTCTTGGCGATGTTGTGCCAGATCTCCCCGTCATAATGCACGAGGAGCTTGGCGTTGCGCGACTGGCGGTAGGTTCCCATGTCGGCGTGGTAGGTCCCGTTGGGGGCCGTCCACGTGTTGATGTAGGGAGCACCGCAGCCGGAGAGCATGGACAGGGCCAGAATGGCCATGATGGAAATGAGCAGTGTGCGTTTCATCGGATTCTCCTCCGGTTGCAGTTACCACTCGTTGCCGAGTGAGGATTGGGCAGATTCTTGCAGAATCAGCCATTGTGAAACATGCTAGTATATACCTAAAACAGCATTTTGTCAATGCCCTTTTGAGTAATTTGTTGCAAAAATAGCCAAAAAATGATATACTATACTCGTTATT
>Ga0172379_10000869_pt1 | contig 68449 bp, 86 predicted proteins | sample GrowelOW334metaG_FD_119756 | JGI IMG/M metagenome (GOLD analysis project Ga0172379, IMG submission 119756) | Groundwater microbial communities from an aquifer near a municipal landfill in Southern Ontario, Canada - Groundwater well OW334 metaG | ecosystem: Environmental > Aquatic > Deep... | reverse complement strand
CACCTTTTGGACTTTTTGTTTCGCTTACCGCTCACAAAAATCCTCAAAAGGTCTTGCGCGATGGGTCCCTCCCCATTCCTCCTCTTACAGAGGCAGTACACCTTTTGGACTTTTTGTTTCGCTCACCGCTCACAAAAATCCTCAAAAGGTCTTGCGCGATGGGTCCCTACCCATCGCTCACCTACCGTTACTTGCCCTGCGTAGCTTTTAGCGAAACAGGGGACGATCCCCTAATGTTCTTAACTTACTGTTGTATCATAGCATAAAATTCATAAATAACAACGGATATTTATTTGTGAGGTCAAAAATGCTCGGTGGGTATTGACATGCATATTAGTATGTGATATACTTTATTTCGGCTTGTTTTTTAAGCCAAAAACATATTTTTTTACATAGAAAAAGGAGTAGGAATGAAACTATCGACATCTCAAGCGACAACCGCAACGAAAGAAAACCTTCTCAGTGTTATACGAAAACTGGAAGCGCTACGGGGCACGATTGAAACCGATGAAGAGCTTCGTTTGCTTCGGCACTTGCGAGACGGATACCCTGCTGTCGTCCGAACAAAATTGGACGAGGTCACAGCAGAGGTTGTGGAAGATCCGGCATATGAATTGTCTAACAGTCTTGTGAAAGCGCTGGGAAACAGATACCCGGATTTGGTTGTCGAATAATGTTATTTCCGTTAAGCGGCTCTGTCGCTTAACGGTTTTTTTAATGGCTCACACCCACCGCCAGTTTGGGGTTGTACCCCGAATCGAAACGTTTGAAATGTCGAGTTTTTTCTGATTTTACACATCTCAGGTTGACAGCTCAAACGTTTCGGAACCGGGTACAACCCAGCTCCGGCGACGCTATTTCCGTTAAGCGGCTCTGTCGCTTAACGGTTTTTTTTAAATTTGACAAATATATAAAATAGTTATAGTATAGATACAGGTTAATTGATGAAGGAGGTACCTTGTTATGAACGCAGTAGTATTATGTTTGTCATTTGTCGTTGTTTTAGTGTGTTTTGTAAACTGGTTCGAAAACGAACGCAAAAACAGAATGCATGTTATCAGAGATGAAGGAATTCAACCGGCAAGAATTTTCGGAGCGTACAACAGCACGCATCCGCTCGTCGATGTGTATCTTGAAAACGGCACGCCGGTATTGGTAAAAGTTTCTACGGAATATGCGCAAAAAGTTATTTACGGGCAGGTTCCGCGAAACACAAAAATAATGGTTCATGTGCGAACCGACACAGCCACCGGCGAGATATTCGCCGAACTGGCCTAAAAAAGTAATTGAATACCAAAAGGCTCGCGATCAAGCGGGCCTTTTTTTTATTTTCGCAGCGCCTTCCGGAGATATTTCCCCGTGTATGACGCGGGGTTGTTCGCCACCTCCTCCGGTGTTCCCTTCGCGACGATCTGTCCGCCGCCGACGCCGCCTTCGGGACCGATGTCGATAACATAGTCGGCACTTTTTATAATATCCATATTGTGTTCGATCAGAACAACGGTGTGACCCTTCCTCACAAGTTCCTGCAATATCTCGATCAGTTTTTTCACGTCTTCATAATGCAGTCCAATAGTCGGTTCATCCAAAAGATAAATGGTTTTTTGAATCTCGACACGGAACATTTCCGACGAGATCTTTACGCGCTGGCTTTCCCCTCCCGAAAGCGTCGTGGCGGATTGTCCGAGTTCGAGATAACCGAGCCCAACTTCATTGAGTGTTTTCAAACGGTCCGAAATGGCGGGAATATCTTCAAAAAAAGTCATCGCTTCTTCAACGGTCATACGAAGCACATCGTAAATGGATTTTCCTTTGTATTTCACCTCGAGCGTTTCTTTCATAAACCGCTTTCCCTGGCAGACATCGCACGGCACATACACCGTCGGCAAAAAATGCATTTCGACGGCAATCTCTCCGTTGCCTTGACAGGTCTCACAGCGTCCGCCTTTTACGTTGAAAGAAAAACGGCTGGCTTTCCACCCTCGCACACGCGCTTCAGCGGTCGCCGCAAACATATCGCGGATGTGGGTGAATGCGCCCGTGTAGGTCGCGGGATTCGAACGCGGAGTACGGCCGATCGGAGACTGATCCACCATAATCGTACGGCTCAAATTTTCCGTGCCGGTAAATTCCGAACAGTTGTATATTTGCGCCGTGCGATATTTTCTCTCAAGTTTTCCCTGAAGATTTTTGTGCAGTATCTCGTAGAGGAACGATGATTTTCCCGAACCGGAAACGCCGGACACGACAACGAATTTGTTGAGCGGAATGTCCACGTTCATATTCTTTATATTATAGACATTCGCATTCCTGATCCGTATGGCACCCTTGTCTTTCGTGCGGCGTTCATCGGGAATCTCAATCATTTTATCGCCCCGCAGGTAATCGAGTGTGACCGAACCGGAAGTGTTTTTCTTTGCCGTCAAAAGTTCTTCGAGATCGCCCGAAACGACGACGTGCCCGCCGTGCACTCCCGCACCCGGACCGATGTCAACGAGATAATCCGAAGCGAAAATCGTGTCTTCGTCGTGTTCCACCACAATAATAGTGTTGCCGAGATCGCGGAGTTTGAGGAGTGTTTTTACCAGCCGGTCGTTATCGCGCGAGTGAAGCCCGATGGTAGGTTCGTCAAGCACGTAGAGCGCGCCAACGAGACGGGAGCCGAGCTGTGACGCAAGGCGGATGCGCTGCGCCTCCCCTCCCGAAAGCGTATTCGCGCGCCGGTCAAGTGCAAGATATTCGATGCCGACGTTCATCATAAATTGCAGCCGGTTAATAATCTCTTTGAGAAGCACTTCGGAAATTTTCTGATCGCGCTCGGAAAGTTTAAGATGTGTAAAAAAGTAGTATGCATCCGCAATGGAAAGTCCCGCAACTTCCACAATGTTTTTTCGTACTTCGATAGTAATTAGTTCGTCCGTCGTGACTTTAGAGACTTTCGACTTTTGACTTTCGACTTTTACTTTCGGTACCTCCCCATGAATAAATACGTTCAACGCTTCAGGACGCAAACGTTTCCCACCGCACGTTTCGCACGGTTCCGTACCGAAAAAATATTTCGTTCCAAGACCGTTGCAGGCCGGGCAGGCGCCGTAAGGAGAGTTGAAAGAAAAAAGCCGCGGCTCTATTTCCGGGTAAGAAAAACCGTCGTTCGGGCACGAGAATTTTGAAGAAGTGAGAAACTCCTCCGCCGGTTCTTCGGGGTTGCCGAACGTTACCACAACAAGCCCGTCGGACTCCGTAAGCGCTCGTTCAATCGATTCGGAAATGCGTTCGATAAAACCTTTGCGGTCCGCACGCATTTCGGTCATGTCCAGTTTGTCGACAAGAATATCAATGTCGTGTTTTTTGGTTTTTGTGAGAATGATCTGTTCGCGGAGTTTTTTCATTTTTCCGTCGACGCGTGCTTCGACGTATCCTTTGCCGAGCATATCATAGAGAAGCTGGTAGTACTCCCCTTTCCGTCCGCGGACGACCGGTGCAAAAACGGAAATGCGGAAAGTATTGAACGCCACATCAAAAACTTTCTTCTCGTGTGCAGAGGTATCCATTTTATCGAGACGTTCCATTACGAGATTCAAAATTTCCTCGTTGGAAAGTTTAGTGATGACGTTGCCGCAAATCAAGCAGTGCGGTTTGCCGATGCGCGCGTAGAGTACGCGGAGATAATCGTAGATCTCGGTGATGGTCGCGACGGTCGAACGGGGGTTGTTGGAGCGGCTTTTCTGATCGATGGAAATGGCGGGAGAAAGCCCTGATATCTCATCAACGTCGGGTTTCTGGAACTGGCGCAAGAATTGCCTCGCGTACGACGAAAGAGACTCAACGTAGCGCCGTTGGCCTTCCGCGAATATCGTATCGAATGCAAGGGACGACTTTCCCGACCCGGAAAGACCGGTAAATACGATCATTTTATTGCGCGGCATTTCGACATCAATATCTTTCAAGTTGTGCGTTCTCGCACCCTTGATGATTATCTTGTCGAGCTGTGAAGTTTCTTTTTTTGTCATAATTTTGTGGTAATGCATTATATCATATATTTTGATAATTGGGAAGCCTGCATCGACACAGTACTCGATGCGGCAAAATATAGATACCAATATATGAATACTGTCCGTCGCCGGAGCGGTCCGCCAACTGGCGGACCGCTCCGGCGGACGAGATTATACGAGAAGTCATGAACATTAAATGTAAATGAAAACCCCCGATAAACGGGGGTTGAACCCTTTGTAAGGATTCTTTTTTTCGGCTTGTGGCCAATTACGAAAAATCGTAGCTGTCTGCGTCTGCAGGCTCCATAACGAAACCTCCGACCACCGCTTTTGCAATTTTTCGGGCAAACGCAGCTGGTTTTTTCATACCAGGCATCCACTTAATAGCTTTTTTTGCCGCACCATCCTTTTGTTGAGGTGCAGGAAGAAAAAAGTTGTCGTTGTGAGTTAATGCTAACATTGAGCTTCTCCAAATTGAGAGTTATGAGTGTTGAGTTTTTTGTTTTGTCCGATTGAACTTTCTGGTCACCATTTTTTTAAAATAAATAATTAGGTGGTGACCATAAAGCTCAATCCGACAGCCTCTTTTTGAAAAATCTCCCTCTTTCATCTGCTCTTCATTGTATCACAATGAATTTATTTGTCAAGCTTTTTTCACGTATTCTTCATCATATTTCTGAAAAATGCTTATATATAGCAGTATTTTAATATTTGACGTTCATACCATATTTATTATATAATAAGCACTATGACAACAAAACAAACAATTTTATTGGTGACGGTCATTTTTGTTGTTTCAATCGGTATCGGTGCGTATTTCTACCCTCTCCTCCCCGATATGGTCGCCTCGCATTGGGGAATGAATGGCGAGGTGAACGGATACATGTCAAAATTTTGGGGGCTCTTCCTTCTTCCCATCATAATGATTTTTATTTCCGCCCTTCTTTTTTGGCTTCCAACAATCGATCCTCTCAAGGAGAATGTGGAGCAATTTCGGAAGCTGTATAATTCGGTCATCGCGGGCATCGTCGTCTTTCTTTTTTATATACACCTTCTTACTGTTTTTTGGAACGCGGGGTACCATTTCGACATGGGAAAAATGGTCGTACCGCCGCTTGCACTTCTCTTTTATTTACTCGGTTCCGCGATGCCAAAAATGAAACAAAATTGGTTTATGGGGATTCGCACGCCGTGGACGCTCGAAAGCGAGCGCGTTTGGAGTGAAACACATACGCTCGCGGGAAAGCTGTTTCGTGCCTCGGCAATCATTTCCATCGTCGGAATATTTTTCCCCGAATACGCTTTTTGGTTCATCATTGTTCCGATTCTCGTTTCTTCCTTCGGTTCCGTTATATATTCGTACGTGCTTTTCCAAAAATACGGGTCTGACAAGAAAAAATAAGCCTTAATGCGAGGCTTATTGTGTATTGACTTTGTTTATGTTTGGTGATATAATGCAAGCAGATGCACCGCTTGTTGTAATTAAGCGCGACGCAATGTCGTAGCAGGAAGTGAGGAGTATACTTCTTCGTTTGACATCTATTTAAATACACAAAAATTTTGGTATAACCAAAAAAGGAGTTTTTTATGTCAGTCACCAACAAGACTGCGCTCAAAGTATACGTGAAAGAAGAACACGTACGATTTGATGAGAGTGTGCATGTTCACACGGCGCGAGGGTACCGCGTCCATGACGCGGAAAAAGAGCCATTTGTCAGATTTGGCGACATCCCCATTCTCGGAGACCTTCGTCCGGAGCTTGCCGAGATCAAGAAGGGGTTGGTCTATGAGATAAGCTTTGAGACAGAGAAAGAACTCGAGCTGGGATGGTTCCATCTCGACCGCGGCAGAACGATCGGTATGTTGAAAAAGATCGAGAACACGTATCACTTGATGGTTGAAAGTTTCAGTCTTTCAAAGCTGAGACAAACAGCCGACAACATTCGCTTCGGACACATCGTTCCGACGAAAGTCGTTGCTCAATAATTAAGTTTGGGAAAGAGGTATGATATTTACGTATACATGACGGCCCGCGCATCATCGCGGGCCGGTTTTTAAAAAAAATTTACCCGATTGCCAAAATTTCCTCCATCGCCTCCTCTCCTCGGCGAATGATCTCTTTCGTCTTTTTTGGTGAAAAAAATTCGCTCCATTTTATATCATTCAGCTTGGGAGAAACGACAAGGTCGGCTTCCTTTATGTTTTCCTTTGCGATGCGCGTGGCAAGAAGGAGTGTCATATCGTGTCCCACTTCGCCTAAATTTGCGGCAATGCCTTCTCTTGGACAAGTGAAATAGTTTGACTCAAGATCGACGGCAATCACATACTCCGCGCCCGTTTTACGAGCGAGTGATACCGGTATCGGAACGGAAAGACCGCCGTCAATAAGATGATTTCCCTGAAAAACCACCGGAGAAAATATGAACGGCATGGAAATACTTGCGCGGATCGCGAGGCTGAGATCGTCCCCAAAACTCGTGAACGACGCACCGTCGTTTAAATTCGTGGCAACAGCGGCAAATGGTATTTTTAAAGAGGAAAATGTGCCGCCTTTAATCGCTCCTGTGATGAATGTCCGTATTTTTTCGCCGGCGATAAAACCGCTCCCGATGGTCGGGTCGATGAACGAGATCATGTTGTGCCAATCCGCCCGGACGGCAATGTCCTCGACGTATGAGATGTCTTTTGTTGCGGCATACAATCCGCCGATGAGCGCTCCGATACTTGAGCCGGAAATACAAGCAATGGGAATATTGTATTTTTCAAGAACTTTTATAATCCCGATATGAGCAAACCCGCGCGCAGCGCCGGACCCGAGTGCGAGACCTATTTTTTTATCGGTTGGAAGTGTCATATCTATAGTATATCAAATCCCACGAACTATTGGTATTTCCAAAAAAAATGCCCCGATATTGATCGGGGCATTTGTAAAACATTATTTTTAACTCATGATTTATGTATGTTTCGGTTCGTAATAACCTGAAACAACTTCTCCATTTTTTCTGAAAAAAACGATGTTCGCATTATCCGCTACCAGCGTTTCTTTGGAATATCCGTCGGCGGTTTCTTCGACGGTATATCCGACGTGTAATTTTTCACGATCGGAAACGGAGGTGAGAAGAACATCATCAGCCTCCAGCTTGACCGGAGAAAACGGATCGAGACAGAGATCTATCTCTTGAACCGGTAAATTTTTTCTGACATATGCCAAAACGTCTTTGGCTTCTTTGGCTGTTCCTTTACGAGTTACGGCACCTTTCCCGTTTTGGATCCAGAATTCTTCGTATTTTAAATGAGTGTTTTGTTTCACGGCAACCACCTCTTTTTGTTTTATTTAGGATAATAGATATCCGTATCCGTTGTTTATTATATACATAAAATTTATAAATGTCAAGATCTGCGCTGTCTGTGTTACGGTACTGTTTATTGACACACAAAATAATATGCGATATGCTTACGGTATATTACGGAGGAAATTGACACAAAATAAATAACTTTTTTTATATGCAGCAAGAGTTTTTTCAAGAGCAAAGGAAGGGGGCGAATATGGGACGCGCAAATTTTAAAGACCTGACAGATTACCACGAAAAAGAACCTTTTCTCGACCAAATTTTTTGTGCAGGAGAGGGGTGTAAAATGCCGGTGGGCCCAAAAGACACCATGTGTGCAAAATGCGATCATGAATTTGTATGGAAAGACATGATCGTCGCCATTGCAAAACAAGCTCAATTGAGAGACGAAAACAAAAGAAATAAAAAATATGTACCGCCGAAGCTGTACATATAAAATCTCGGAAGGAGGGTGTTTAAACCCTCCTTTTTTTATTCTAATAGGACTTACGCACCAGGGCGTCTGCTTGCCAAAATCTGCGATACTCGCGTCGTCGTATCAATGTATGCCTTGCTCCGTTTCTCGATTTTGGCGGTGCATCTCATCCAAGTGCGTAAGTCCTATCTAAAAAACAAGCCAATTCGGGAAAAATGTGAGCATCGTTCCCAAGATAAGCATGAGAACGCCGCCTATCAAAAGAGAAAGTTTTGAATATTTTTCACTGTCATGAATTTTGTTGATGCCGTAAAGCGCGAAGGCAAAAACGACGATGTCATCCGCCATGTAGCCGAGCATGTAGATGAACATATAACCCTGATAAGCCCAGAACGGCGGCTGGTTTAATTCGAGCGTCTTGGTGAATACTTGCGGAATGCCGATGGAACACGCGAATTCGATGACGTTAACCGAAAGCGCGATGCCGATAATGCCGAGCGTGGTGGCAAATGTAAGCGGCGCGTTCGCGAGTTCAAATATTTTTCCACTGATCTTTTCCTGATGTTCGATGTCGGTTATGTCGCACGTGACCGTATCCTTAGCTTTTTTCCATCGATAGAGGAAGAAGACCCCGCTCCCGAGAGAAAGCAGACCGACGAGCGGAGTGACGATCTGATCGAGTCCCACAAAATCCCATGTTTTGTACCACGCGGTCAAGATGGCGTAATACATGATTGCCTCAGCAAACAGAAAAAGTCCTGCAACGTAAAACATTTTTTTTCTGTCTCCTATCTGCATAAGAGCAAGCAGGAAGGTAATGAGTACCCACAGCGCGCACGGGTTGAAACCGTCAATGAAGCCGAGTGTTGCGGAGAGAGAAAAAAGAGAAAAATCTTTCAGGTTAGTCTTTCCAACGAAGGGGATATTATACACAAGATTTGGAGTTCCCGGGCCGGTTATGCCGCATTCTTTTCCGCTCGCATCGCATCCGGAAGATGACTTTGTGACTTCCCCTTTATTTTCATAGGAAGCCAAAAGCGTATCTTTTCCGGCAACGCCTAAAATTATTTCCTTGCCGGTCGTATCGTCCGAATTATATCCTTGTATAACTTTCCCGCCGACCAGTGTGAGTGGTGTAACTTGAGGCAGATCATTTATTGCGGTAATTTTTACAAACAGTTCCTTCGCTTTCGGGTCTTTAACGATATCAAAGTAGGTCATCAAAACCTCCGGATGATGCGGAAGGTATTCTCCGAGAAACTTTTTTTCCACCTGACAAAAACGGCAGTCTTCCCTGCCGAAAAAATAGATGTGCGATGAAACGGCCGCGGTCGTGCTGGCTGTTTTTGAAGGAATTTCCGCACCCGCGATTGTGTACAAAGAAACAGCAGAAGCGGACCGAAAATCGCTTACCGGAAGAGAAACCGCGCCGGAAAAAAGAAAGCCGAAAATAACAGAAACAAGAAGTATGCTGAAAAAAGCGGAAAGCTTGTGCCATACGGGAACAACAGAGATCTCCGATGTCTGCAGAACCGTAACGGGAGAAACGGTATCTTTCTCTTCCGGTCTTATTTGAACAGTCTTCTGTTTTTGCTGTTTGTTTTTCTTTTTTGACATGATGGTAATGATACGCTGGGTAAAATATTTTTTTAGATAATATGTCGAATTATTCTTTTAAAACTCACATTCTTCGTAAAAATTTCTAATATCCAATTTCTAATTTCTAACAAAATGTCTAATGCTTAAATTCCAAAATAGCGGTATCCTTTAGACATTAGGATTTTTATTAGAAATTAGGAATTAGTAATTAGAAATTATTTAAATACCTTCTTCGCTTCCTCGATCCCGATGATCAGTTTATCAATATCCTCCTTGCTGTTGTATAAGTAGATGCTCGCCCTTGTCACAGCAAAAACCCCCATTGATTTAACGAGCGGCTGTGCGCAGTGGTGTCCGGCGCGGGTCGCGATACTGTGTCTTGCGAGTATCTCGCTTACGTCATGAGGATGCGCTCCGTCGATCACGAACGAAAGAACTCCCGCATTATTGTCGGCATTCTTCGTGGAGCAGAGATGAAGACCTTTTACTTTCTGCAGTTTTGAAATGGCATATTTTGTTACCTCGCGGACATGTTTTTCGATCTTTTCCGCTCCGATGCTTTCAAGATATTCACATGCAGCGCCGAAGCCTATCGCCCCCGCGATGTTCGGCGTTCCCGCTTCGAATTTTGCCGGAACGAGCGCAAAGGAAGCATCTTCGGCAGAAACTTCTTCCACCATTCCCCCGCCGAAAAATCCGGGATGAAGCTTTTTGAGTAATTCTTTTTTGCCGTACAGTGCGCCGATCCCCGTCGGTCCGCACATTTTGTGCCCCGAAAAAAACAAGAAATCACAGCCGATCAATTTTACATTTACCGGAATATGCCCAACCGCTTGCGTCGCGTCTACGATGGAATATGCGCCGACTTTTTTTGCCAGGTCCGAAAGCCGTTTCATGTCATTGATCGTTCCTGTCACATTTGATACGCCAACAAAGGCGACGAGTTTCGTTTTCTTCGTGATGAGTTTTTCCGCAAGAGCGTAATCGAGTTCCCTCTTTGCTGTCATGGTGATGATCTTCAATTTCAGTTTTTTGCGTTTCGCCAATTCCTGAAGCGGAACGAGCATGGAATGATGTTCCATCGAGGTTGTCACTATTTCATCGCCCTCTTTGAATACGCCTGAATTTTCGAGCGCGTACACAAGCATATTGGAAGAAGCCGTCGCGCTTGCCGTAAATATGATCTCGTGCGTGTCGGCGCCGACGAACTTTGCCACCTTCGCCCTCGCGTCTTCATATTCTTTTGTCGCTCTTTCGGAAAGCGGATAGAGTCCGCGCGCGATGTTGGCCCGGTACTTTTTATAGTATAGAACTTCCGCATTCACAACAACAGCCGGCGTCTGTGACGTCGCTGAATTATCAAGATATACAAGGGCTTTTCCGTCTTTACCTGAAAAGATTGGAAAATCCTTTTTTGTCGATTCGATATCTAACATAGTTAGAACATTGTATCAGATTTTGCAAAAATAGTGAAATAAATTTTTGACACGCTATTGACATATAATCAATATTATGAAATACTTTTATAAGTTGTATATTCTCAAAAAGGAGACTTTTAAATGCTCTCTCTTAAGATAATTACTGATGTCGAAACCTTCCCATTTCATTCCTCAGTTCGAATTATTCATGTTGCGATATCAATACCCGCTCTTAATATTGCTTTATGCCGGCATCAAAAGAAATTTGATCATGATGCTTATGGTTTAACAATTCTTCATGGAAATAGCATGGAAAGGATTCTGGATGACGCCATTGGAATAAATAAAGATGATGGATTTTATGATGGGATAGAAAAAAAAGATGCGTTTATGAAAGGAGTTGCCGTTAGCGAAGCTCTGAAAAAAACGCATGAGATTCTCGATGTTCTTCGAGATTCAAAAAGTGATGAAATGGAATATATTTATGAAAATAACGAACCAGAATTCGACGTAGGATAGTTGTAAGTAATTCCCCTTTTATAAGGGGAATTTTTTATTCCCCCACCCTAAACAACGGAGACGAGAGTTTTTTGTTTATTTTTTCCAACAATTTTGTTTGCCATTTTTCGGGAAGTTTTTCGAGCAGTTTTGCGAGAAAGCCGGAGAGGAGCATGGCTTGCGCGCGATAAGGCGCGATGCCGCGGAGCGCGGGGTAGAAAAAATCTTTGTCGGTGAGGTGGCTTATCGAAAGCGCATGAGAAGAATTGGATTCGGAACCGGCGATGTCGAGTGACGGGATAGCATCAATTTCGGCACCGGACGAGGTGATAAGGAAACGCCCATCCTGCCTGCCGGTAGCGCCAGAAATTCCATGGCGAATGTCGGAAAGCGCACGATACACGATCTTTCCTCCGCCTCCCGCAATCCCCCGCGAAAAAATATGCGATGCTGTATGATCCGCTTCGTGGTGATCCGTATGGTAAATATCAAAATGTTCTTCCGAGCAAATGGATATATTGTACGAATAACTTTCCGCGCCTTCTCCGGCGAGCGCGTCTTCTGTGAGCGAGCGCACCGTTTCCGCTCCGTCAAAAAGATCATACCATTCAATTTTTGCATCGGAGAGAACGCGCGAGAATTTATGCGGGAAAAATGAGCTACCCGCTCTCACATTCGACGTTCCGGCATAAGTAACGCTTGCTCCGCGTTCAACAAGGACAAAAACATTTTTTCCGAAAGAAACGGTATTTTCGCTTTTTGTGTCCTCAAAAACCCGCAAAGTTGAATTTTCTTCCGCGAGGATAAAAATAAGATCGGAACCGTCTTTTTCGATAAGGCTTGAAAATTCGAACGTCGCGTCGCTTCCCTTTTCCGCAATAATAACGAGCCCGTCTCCGAAATTCGCGAACGATCCCGAAAAATGTTTGTCGGTAAAATCGGGAATGGTAAAATATTTTTCAATAACAGAAATAATCTCAGTGTCTTTCATCGCATCTTCCCATGGCATAACGCGAACTCCTTGAGCTTTTTCATATTGATAACGAGCCGGACGTTCTTCAAATTTCGGTTCTTCTTTTTGCACGCTTCCGCTAATTCCTATTCCATACGGTTTGTCGGTGAGTTTTTTAGACAATAGAAAAGCATCCCGCCTCATTGCGGTCAAAAACTCGGGCTCACCGAACGCTTTTGAAAGTTGTTCAAAATTGTTTGACATTTACATAGCAATATTATACTATTCTATCCGGATTGTAAACCAAAACCGGAGAAAAATATGAATGCCGAACAACGTGCTTTAAAAACTCGCCGCAGTATTCTTTTAACGCTTCTCGTCCGACATATGGTCAAAATGAGAACTGATGAAAATTCCTTAAAAGAACATATAAAAGAATCGTCTGAAAAAATCGATGAAGCGTTGTCGATACTTCTTAAAGAAGGTCTGATCGAAAAATCGAGATTCGGTACGGCTAATCATTTTGAGATTTCCGAAAAAGCAATTGAAAAGGAAAGTTTCTACCTCGCCTCACTTTTGGAAAAAATGATCATCTGGTGCGAATAATTACACATCCCCCAAACCCGTTTGGGGGAATTTTCTTATCCTTGCCCGTTCATTTCGAGTTCGATCAGTTTGTTGAGTTCGATTGCGTACTCGAACGGCAAAGCTTTGACGATCGGGTCGACGAATCCGTTGATGATCATACGTTCGGCTTCGTTCTCGGAAATGCCACGGCTTTGCAGGTAAAAAATTTCTGCTTGGCTAATCTTCCCCACTTTTGCTTCGTGAGAAATTTCGACTTTGTTGTTTTCATTCTTTATTGAAGGGTAAGTATTCGACTGCGAAGTCTCGTCCAAAATAAGCGCATCGCAGACAACCGACGCACGGCTTCCTGTTGCTTCTTTTGCTACCCTTACGAGTCCGCGATAATTGGAAATTCCTCCGTCTTTTGAAATGCTTTTTGAACGGATGGTCGAGGTGGTATTCGGCGCGACGTGAAAAACTTTTGAACCGGAATCTTGCACTTGCCCTGCCCCGGCAAACACGATACCGAGGTTGTCGGATTTTGCACGCTCGCCAAGAAGGACTGAGGCGGGGTACAGCATTGTTACTGCCGAACCAAGATTTCCATTCACCCATTGCACTTCGGCATCTTCGTATACCAGCGCTTTTTTTGTATTCAAGTTGTAGGTATTTTTAGACCAATTCTCGATGCTCAAATATTTGATCTTCGCGCCTTTGTGAACAAAGAGCTCGACACAGCCGGCATGAAGCGATGAAGCGTTATACCGCGGAGCAGAACATCCTTCTATATACTCGACCGATGAACCTTCATCGGCGATGATAAGCGTATGCTCGAATTGCGCCGAACCTTCGCGGTTCATACGGAAATACGCTTGGAGTGGAAGCGCGACTTTCACTCCCTTCGGAACGTAAATAAATGTTCCACCACTCCAGACCGCACCGTGAAGCATGGTGAATTTGTGATAACTCGCCGGCACACACTGCGTCATAAAATATTTTTTCACGAGTTCGGGATATTTTTCAAGCGCCACATCCATGTTCTCAAAAATAACACCCTTGTCCGCAAGCTCTTGTTTGATCCGATGGTACACCACGCCGGAATCGTACTGCGCGCCGACTCCGCCCAAATAATCGCGTTCCGCCGCGGGAATGCCGAGCTTATCGAACGTATCGGAAATTTCTTTCGGCAGTTCTTTCCATTCTGTCTTTTCCGCCACTTCCGGCGAGACATAATAGATCATGTCCTCAAGATCAAGCCCAGAAAGTGAAGGACCCCAATCAGGCAGAGGTTTTTCATTATACATGCGAAACGCCGTCAGCCGCTTCAAAAGCATCCATTCCGGCTCCTTTTTATCAGCCGAAATCCGCCGAACCAGCGATTCGGAAAGACCTTTTTCGATATCAGGATTGTTTGACATTATGGTATGTATAATATATTATCACGACAGGATTGTAAACAAAAAGGAGAAAAACGATGTTATTACCGGAAACATTTGAGAAACTGTGCGAAGAAATGCTCTTGTATGTATTCCTAAACAAAAACACCGGACATGAAGAACATAATACCATTAAAATGCTCATGGGTGATCCTCGTTTCCTTCATATTTCAAGTACTGAGTTTTGGAATGTTATGCACTACCTTAATAGCGAGCAGCTTGTGGAGACCCAGAGAAGATACGATAATGGTTTTGCGGATAAATATAGACAAAATTTTCTCGTTGTTACCTCCTTGGGAAAACAAAAATTACTGCCTCATCTTAAATCGTTTTACGTAGAAGCAAAAGCCTCCCAAGCCTAACAAAAAACTTCGCCAATCAATGATCATGAAGCCCCGACATGCTCGGGGCTGTTTTATATTCGACAACAAAGTGATAGAATGGTAAACATAACGCAATGTACAAAACAGATTCCGAACTCATCGCCGACTATCTGTCTGGCAATGAACCATCCTTTGAGATATTAATGAACCGGCATATGAAGGCGGTTTATAATTTCGTGTACCGGCTCGTGCCGAAAAATGTGGACGTTGACGATATCGTTTCGGAGACGTTTTTCAAGGTGTGGAAAAATTTGAAAAAATTTCGCTCCGGTGAAAATTTCAATACCTGGTTGTTTACCATTGCCCGAAATACCGCTTACGACAAACTGCGAAAGCACAACGACCTGATATTTTCAGATTTTAATAACAGCGATGGTGAAAATTTTATTGAAGATACTCTTGCGGATACAGAACCGCTTGCGCCGGAAATTCTTGAACGCGCGGAAAATGAAAAGACCGTTCAAAGTCTCCTCGAAAGAATTTCACCCATTTACCGCGAAGTCCTTATCCTCCATTACGTCAACGAATTCACTTTCGACGACATCGGCAAGATCCTCGGCAAACCGATCGACACGGTAAAATCCCAGCACCGCCGAGCGCTTATCCTTTTGAGGAAAATGCTTGGTGATGACATCCTTTAAAAAAAGCCGCACAGCGTGCGGCTTTAAACTTAGTAGGAGCGCGACCGAAAAATCTTTATTATTTGAACGATATTACGCATCCTTTTGTACACGCTTCCCATTCGGTCAACGAATCGTTATTCTTGTAATCTTCGTAACCTTCTTTTGTTATCTGACTGAAGAAATCCAGAGTAATAAGTACGTTTTCACTCTGTGTACCTGTCCAAAGATCAACGTTTTTAGAAAGATAACTATTTACAAATTCTTTAGCCTTTCCCAGCAAAAACATATTGACTCCAAATTGAATAACAAAATCTCCTTTCGCAATGATGTCTCTGCCGTAAGCGGTTTTCGTGCTCGCGACATATTTCACATACCAATAACTTGTACTACTCATCATTATGACTCCTCTTAAAAAAACAAATAGTGTTCTTTCTATTGTATCATATTTATAAATATATGTCAAATTAACGGGATTCCCGTGGCTACAATCTTAACTTGCACCAAACGGTCCGTCTTTCTCGTACTACAGCATATGGACCAAGATTTTCAAACGATTTTTAACGCTTTAGAGCCGATCTCGCCGGAAAAGGATATATCTTCCGGTGTTTTGCGGCGCATTCAGGGATACCAACAGCGCATTGCGAGAATACGGCTTGCTGTTTTTGGTGTCGGTACAGCGGTTTTTGCCGTTGCGCTCGTACCCGTATTCATTAATACGGTAAGTGCTTTTGAGAGTACTGGATTTTATCAATACCTGTCGCTCGTCTTCTTGGACGGGGCTGCCGTTCTTCCCTACTGGAAAGAATTCAGTTTGTCGCTCGTCGAATCGCTGCCCGCATTCGAAATATCGCTTTTGCTCGCGGTTGTTTTTGCCGTTCTTCAATCACTCAAACTGGCAATCAAAAATATGCCGGTGGCTTTTTATCGATTTAATTAAATTATTAAATAGAAAAATAAAAAGATAGAAAAATAAAAAGATAATAATGGCCGTCGTAATTTTTCTATTTTTTTATCTTTCTATTTTTCTATTAAAAAAAATTATGGAACTGAAAAATTTTCTACAATCAAACAGAACAAAACATATCCTTTACGGAATTGGAACCGCTGTCGTCGCGCTTCTCATTTTTCAGGCGGGGGTTATTGTCGGTTTTAAAAAAGCATCGTTCTCGAACCGTTTGGGTGATAATTTTTACAGAACATTTGGGGAAAGACGGGATCCGCGCGGATTGCCCCCCAGCTTTGGAATGATGCAGGGTGTTGACCCTTCGAACGCTCATGGAACGATCGGAAAGATCGCCGGCATTGCTCTCCCGCAGTTGATCGTCGCAGACAGAGACGGAACCGAAAAAACGATCGTCGTGAGTGACAAAACGGACATCCGTCGTTTTCGCGATTCGATCAAACCGACGGAACTCAAGGTCGGAGATATCGTAACGATCATCGGTGCACCGACAGAGAACGGACAGATCAAAGCCGAACTTATCCGCGTTATGCCGGTTTCGGAGGAAGCTGCATTTCAGACGTTTCGGACCGGGGTGCAACCCCGCTCCGGCAGCAACACAGCTTCGACTTCGCCGAAAAATTAATTTTTTGAAAAAAATTATATGAAAAACATTTTTGAAAAAACTAAAATATTCGCGCGGACGCATAAAAAAACGATGTGGCTTATTGCGGTCGTTATTATTGTCGCGGGATATTACGGCTATAAAAAAGTGACCGACACCAGTACTGAAACACGCTACGTTATGGCGGCGGTGCAAAAAGGAACGCTCATTTCTTCGGTGTCCGGTTCCGGTCAGGTTTCAGCATCGGATACGATCGAGATCAAACCAAAAGTCTCCGGGGATGTTGTTTCTGTAAGCGTGAAAAGCGGACAAACCGTAAAAGCGGGAGATATTATCGCGCGTCTTGATTCCGTCGAAGCGCAAAAAACGGTTCGCGATGCGCAAGTTAATGTGGAAACCGCAAAATTGTCGTACGAAAAATTGGTAGCGCCGAACGATGAACTTTCAAAATTGCAATGGGAACACACATTGGAAAAAGCGAAAGAAACAAAACAAACAGCCGAAGATGCCCTGCAAAAAACTTACGATGACGGATTCAATAATGTTTCAAACGCATTCTTGGAACTGCCCGGAATTATGACGGGGCTTGATGCGTTGCTCTTCAACTCAGATAATTCTCTTGGCGGAACCATCGGACAAGAAAACGTGGATTATTACGGTTCGTACGCAAAAATGTATGAGACGGAAAACAGTAAAGCTGATTTGTATGTCGCAGAGGTAAAAGCGAATTACGCGGCCGCGAGAGCGAGTTATGATGCCAATTTCATTTCCTATAAAAACGCCAGCCGAAGCGCGGATGAAAAAAGTGTTGAAGCGCTTATTGTACAGACATACGAAACGACAAAAAAAATCGCCGACACGGTGAAAAGTGCCAACAACCTTATTCAATACTATAAAGATCAATCCACCCTGCGAAATGTCGACACAAAACCGCTCGCGGACACACACCTTACAACACTCGGCGGTTACACTTCAAAAACAAATTCGTATCTCAGTAGCCTTCTCAGTTCCACCAACAGCATCACCACCAATAAAAACACTATTACTAACGCAACACGAACCATCGCGGAGAACGAACTTTCTTATAAAGAGTTTGTTGACGGCGCCGATGTTCTTGATATCCGCAATTCACAAATCGCCGTAACGCAAAAGAAAAATTCACTTTCTGATGCTTACACGACGCTTTCCTATTACACCATCCGTGCTCCGTTCGACGGAATGATCGCAAAAGTCAGCGTGGCAAAAGGCGATACAGCAGGAAACGGAACTTCGATCGCAACGCTCGTAACAACGCAACAAATCGCCACTCTTTCGATGAATGAAGTAGATATTGCAAAGATCAAAACCGGACAAAAAGTCACGCTCACTTTTGACGCAGTGGAAGAACTTACTATTACCGGAAAAGTTACCGATGTCGATACGCTCGGAACCGTGTCGCAAGGCGTCGCCACTTACAATGTAGAAATAGCTTTTGACACGCAAGACGACCGCATAAAGCCGGGAATGACTGTGAGTGCCGTCATCGTGAGCGACGTCAAGACCGATGCCCTCATGGTGGAAAACAGCGCGGTGAAAACAAATACTGATGGAACGTATTATGTGGAAATGTTCGAAACTCCACCCACGGACGCGACGGCAATCGGTGGCACCACGTCAAAAATACCGCCCAAAAAAGTGACGGTAACCATCGGAATAACCAACGACACTGAAACCGAAATTCTCACCGGAGCAAAAGAAGGAGACCTTGTGGTCACCAGAACCACGACCGGAGCGCAAGCAACCACGGCAAAAAAAGCGGTTTCAACAAGAAGTTTGCTTGGCGGAGGAGGACCGGGAGGATAATCATAAAAATTTCTAATATCCAATTTCTAATTTCTAATGAACGACGACGAAAGTAAAAAAAATTCTCTCGTCGTGAATGACGAGAGTGAAGTAAAGAAAAATTATTAAAATGTTTTAACAATAGCATTCAACAGTACGAGACCGATTGTAGTAAATAAGATTACCCAAATAGGGCTGAAAGGATCAACAAATAATGTTAAAATACAGATAATTACAAGCAACAAACCTTGAAAATCGGTCATAATAAACCCCCCAATTGATTACATTTAAATTAAGAACTTTCAAATAGCAGTATAGCAAACATATAAATAATTGTCAAGAGGTGCGGTGATGAAGTAACCGTCTTCATCGCCGGAACGGGGTTGTACCCCGTTCCGAAACGTTTTGAATGTCTCATTAATTTCGAAATCATCGAAGATTCATAATGACATCGTAAACGTTTCGGACCGGGGTACAACCCCGCTCCGGCGACAAATCCCGCTCCGGCGGCGAAGTTGTTAATCTTTTTATTTTTCTATATTTCTATTTTTCTATATTTCTATTTTTCTATTTATTTTATGATCGAAATTACCAACATCACAAAAACATTTATGACCGGCGAGGTGGCGTTTAATGCCCTCGGCGGGGTTTCGTTCATGATCGAGGACGGAGAATTTGTCGCAATCATGGGGCCTTCCGGGTCGGGAAAGTCTACCCTCATGCACATTCTCGGGGCGCTTGATACGCCGACTTCCGGTACCTACCTTCTCGACGGGCAAGATGTTTCCAAACTTTCCGATGATGAACTCGCAGACATCCGCAAAAACAAAATCGGTTTCGTATTTCAAGCGTTCAATCTTCTTCCGCGAACCACCGTTCTTCGCAACGCCATGCTCCCTCTCATGTATGATGAAGGAGTAAGCCGTGAAAGTCGTGAAGAACGAGCCAGAAAAGCACTCAAAGATGCCGGACTCGATGAAGGACACTTTCTGCACAAATCAAATCAACTCTCCGGTGGACAAATTCAACGTGTCGCCATCGCCCGTTCGCTCGTCAATAATCCCTCGCTTATTTTAGCCGATGAACCAACAGGAAATCTCGATACCAAAACCGGAGACATCGTTCTTGCCACATTTCAAAGATTAAACCAAGAAGAAGGACGCACCATTATCCTCATCACTCATGAACCCGATGTCGCCGAACATGCGGACAGAATAATTCATGTACGAGACGGGATGATTGTCAGCGATTCGAGGGAACATGAGAAAAGGGTTAAACACCGTAAAATTAAATAGAAAAATAAAAAAAATAGAAAAATAAAAAAATTCCACCGTCGTCGTTAATTTTTCTATTTTTCTATCTTTCTATTTTTAAATTATAACTATGACCACCATCGACATTTTAGAAGAAACATATTTCTCCCTAACCGCCAATAAGGTGCGAACTGCTTTAACTATGCTCGGTATCGTCATCGGTATCAGTTCGGTTATTGCCATGGTTTCCATCGGACAAGGGGCGCAGTCTTCCATTGAGTCAAATATTTCCTCCATGGGCTCGGACTTGATAACTGTTCAGCCAGGGGCGCCGAGAACGCAGGGAGCGGGAGTTCGCGAAATGCGGGGCAACGCAAAAACACTGACACAGGCCGATGCCACTGCTATCGCAAAAGAACTTTCTCTCGTCAAAGCCGTTGCGCCGGAAATTTCTACACGCCTGCAAGTAACGACAAAAGGAATGAATACCAATACGACGGTGGACGGCGTTACGTCCGCTTATCCGGGAGTGAAAAATCTTCAAATCGACCAAGGATCGTTCATTACCGATCAAAACACCAAGAGTTTTTCCAAGGTCGCCGTTATCGGTCCGACCGTGCAAACCGACCTCTTTGGTGAAGGAATCAACCCGATAGGAAAAACCATTCGCATAAAAAATATTGAATTTAAAGTTATCGGTCTTACGAAAGCAAAAGGAGGTTCCGGTTTTGGAAATTCAGATGATATGATTTTCATTCCGCTTACTACGGCAGGACGATATTTTTCCGGAGACCAGTATGTTACGACTATCAATGTCCAAGCGATTGATTCCGAGTCTATGGCCGACGCGCAACAACAAGTGACCAATCTCTTACTTGCCAGACATCACATTACCGATTCAACCCTTGCCGATTTCAATACGATGAATATGGCCGATCTTGTTTCCACCGTTTCCAGCGTTACCGGTACGTTCACCACACTTCTTGCCGCGATTGCGGGGATCTCGCTCATCGTCGGAGGCATCGGGATCATGAACATGATGCTCACGACGGTCACAGAAAGAACGAAAGAGATCGGTTTGCGCAAATCGGTCGGCGCAAAGAAAAAAGACATCAGTATGCAATTCCTTGCGGAAGCGGTCATGCTGACTTTCTCGGGCGGAGTCGTTGGTGTGGCGCTTGGCTGGCTCATCGCATATGGAATATCCGCGACGGGGTTGCTGCAAACCAGCATTTCCGTATCCTCGATATTGCTCGCCTTCGGAGTTTCAGCAGGGATCGGGATAGTTTTCGGATACTACCCCGCAAGAAAAGCGGCGGCGATGAATCCGATAGACGCATTACGCTACGAGTAGAATTTCTAATTTCTAATACCTAATTTCTAAACGAGCGAGAGAAATGGAAGTCGAGACTTACATTTCCGAGCGAGTGCAAGAAATATAAGAGTGAAACTGCTTATATTTCTAATGAATAAAGATGTTTGGGAATTAGGTATTAGTCATTAGGAATTTTATTAGAAATTAGGAATTAGATATTAGAAATTAATAAATAAAGTATATGAAAAAACCAATACCCATATTCATCGCCATCGCGGTAATCCTCTGCGGCCTCTCCTTCTTCGGCGGGATGCAATACTCGCAAAGCCAGAGAGCGGGCGGGCGGGCGCAGTTCGCCGGCGGGCAATTCAATGCCGCAGATATTGGAGGCGATGCAAGGACAGGCGCGGCTCGCACCGGAATGATGCGTGGGAACGGTACCGGCATGGTATCCGGCGAAATACTCTCGGCCGATGCAAAAAGCATTACCGTCAAAGACCGCACGGGCGGCTCGAAGATCGTCTTCATAGGGGCTTCCACGGAGGTGATGAAATCCATCACCGGAACGGTAGCCGACCTCGTTGTCGGAGCGAACGTCATCACGAACGGTACCCCGAACGCGGACGGAAGCATCACCGCAACGACCGTGCAGTTAAGGCCGGCCGGGCAAACATTTGGAGGTCCGGGCGGTCCCGGTAGTATCCCGGCAGTAGTACCAAAAGGACAATAATATAAAAAGGAAGCTCCGGCCATATCGGTCGGAGCTTTTGCTAATTAATGGCAAGTTAAATTACTTCATCGTGGCAAGAACAGCCTCTTTTTCTTTCAGTTCGGCTATTTTTTTTGCCGCCAACCGTTCACAACATACACTCTCTTTATTCTGATTTTCTTCATAATCATTCATCAACAGATAGAGAGCTGACACGATCGCTGATTGATCCGCAAACACAGTAAGCATGACTTCTGCAGCCTCATAGTCTTCACTACTACTTATTGACACATCTGAGAAAGCTCTGCAATAATCACTCGATTTTACGAACATATAGCTAGCAAAGTCACGTTTGACCTCACTATACTTTTCCTCGTGTAGGCAATCGAGAACGCGATACATCTCGCTCGCCGTCAATTCCAATGCCTCGCCTGTCTGTTCAGTATGATTCGGTTCAAATTTCAGAATGAACTGAATTTGCTCAGACAAAAGTTCGGGGCCATATGGTAATTCTTTGTCGGAAATAATTTCCTTCAACATATCGCGATAACCGCAATACGAGCTTATCCAATCCTCATCAGGATAAAACTCACTCCGGCCGCAAGCACGATTTATCGAACTTCGCAAAAATCTGTCGGCCTGCAATTTATATGTTACAGGCGCAGGCGAACGAAAAAGCGTTAATGCCGGTTCATACGACTCTTGTGCCCGTTCATATTTGTTAACCCATTCAGTCCCTTTAAAAAAGGAAAACAGCTCATCTGCCACAGGACTGTTTTCACCCAAATGAACCAGTGCGTCCACGATCATGTAATTATAAAATGTCGTGGTATCGCTAAATGACGGATCAAGAGAATGTTCCGATGCTATTTTGACATTCACAAGGAACAAGCGGCAGAGAAAATCCGCCATCTTGTCGCTTCTTTTTAAACCTGCAAGCAGCTCAGACAATAGCCCTCTTCGCAAATAATTTGTCTGATATTTCACAACGGGCCATTCGAACGGAATGTATCTTGTTGCCGGTGCAAATAATATCGACGCGGCTCTAGCTTTGTAAACGTCTTTTACATCACAAGAAATGAGATCGCATAGATCCTTCGGAGTCCGGTTTAATTCCACCCACCGGCTCCATTTTTCATTCTGTTCTGTATATTCTTCTGAAGTTATTCCGAATACCGAGATCAAAAGCTCACGGCAATCTTTCACGGCCTGTTTTCTGACTTTGCTTATCTTTGTGTACAACATTTCATTCTCCTTTCAGTAATATTATTGGAATGAGGAAAAAGACCGCTTTCGCTATTAGTATTATTGTTGCAAATAACGATCCGGAGTTAATGTACTACAATATTTGTGTAATGTCAAATTAAAAAAGGCGGGCATCGTTCGGATGGGCCGCCTTTTGTTTTTTCCTCCCGATGATTTGGAAGGGTTATTTGAGGTTTGCGCTCGCGTATCTGTCTTTTCCGAGGTTTCTCTTCCATTCTTCCTTGAAATATGCGGACGACACGTTTTTTACGGAGAACGGCTTTGGCGACCGGTTGTCGCGAAGGGTTGCAGTGTACGCAATTGTCCGAAGCAAGCTTGCTTACACACCCACGAGGGTCATATACTCCACATATGCAAAAATGCATAATTCCTCAAATTTTTTACTTTTCTTTCTCTCCTTATTTAAAAGGACTTTTTTCGGGTCGTTTTTGGTTTTTACCCCATTTCGAAGATTACCCTGCCCGCTGCCCGCTCGTAGCTCATCTTCTGGGGGATATCCGAAACCACGTCATATCGATAGTTTTCTCCTGTTTTTAAGCTGTCTCTATTATAGCATATTACTTATTTCGTGTCAACTGTTTTTTCAACCTCGTCGCCGGACTGGGGTTGCACCCCGGTCCGAAACGTTTGAAATGTCGAGCTTTTTCTGGCTTTTAACAAATCTCTGGTTGTCAACTCAAACGTTTCGGTTCGGGGTGCAACCCCGCACCGGCAATTCGATCGTGAGCTTTTACTTTTTCCTTGCTCATTGCCACAGATTTTACTACTCTATAAATATGAAAAGAAAACTTATTCTTGCTTCCGGTTCTCCGAGGCGGAAAGAACTTCTCTCTAAAATTGGGATTCCGTTCGAGATCATTGTAAGTGATTACGAAGAGGACATGACACTCCCCTTTTCGCCGGATGAACTCGTAAAACATTTGTCGCGAGGAAAAGCGGAGTCTGTGGCAAAAATGCACCGGGACGCAGTAGTCCTGTCCGCCGATACGATCGTTGCTTACGGCGCTACCGTGCTCGGCAAACCACACACACCCGAACGCACGAGAGAAATGCTCCGGCTGCTTTCGGGAAAACCGCACAGCGTGTTTACCGGCTTCACTGTAATCCTCGAAGAAGAAGGAAAAAATATTTCGCGCGCGGTGGAGACGAAAGTGTATTTCAAAACTTTATCCGATAAGGATATTGAAGAATATATTGCAACCGGAGAACCGCTCGAAAAAGCGGGCGCTTATGCCGTGCAGCTTATCGGTCAAAAGTTCATCGAAAAAGTGGAGGGAGATATTTCGAATGTAATTGGGCTGCCGGTTGATGACGTAGAAAAAATTCTCCGAGAAGAATTCGGATTTTAGATATAGTTAATCAGTCAAAACGTTTCGGACGGGTGAGGAATGGGAAGGGACCCATTCCGCAAGACCTTTTGAGATATTTTGTGAGGCACGAGCAAAATGTCCAAAAGGTGTACTGACCAAGTAGTGGTCAGAGAACCCCGTCCGGCGACGACTATGCTGTTCCAACGGCTTTTCGTACACTGTTCATTTTTTCTTGAGCCATTGCGCGGGCTTTTTCGCCGCTTTCTTTTAAGATCAGCCGTACCGACTCCGGGTCTTTTGCGAATTCTTTTCTTTTTTCACGGAGCGGAGCGATGAATTTCGATATGTTTGCAATGAGTATCTCTTTTGATTCCTTGTAGCCCAATCCTCCTTCACGGTATCGTTTCTCGATCGCGGCGAGTTCTTCGCCGACGGCGAAGTGTCGATGAAGCGCAAAAACATTATCCTTCTCCGGATCTTTCGGCTCGTCTACCCCCTGCGAATTGGTCGGGATGCTCATCACGGCTTTTTTGATCTCGTCGTCTTCCGCGAAGAGCGAAATTATGTTGCCGTGGCTCTTGCTCATTTTTTGTCCGTCGGTCCCGGGAACGATCTTTACGTGATCGAGAATGTACGCGTTCGGCAATTTAAAAGTCTCTCCGAAAATGTGGTTGAATTTGAGCGCTGTGTCGCGCGCGTATTCGACGTGCTGTTTTTGGTCCTGCCCGACGGGGACGACATCGGCGTCTTGTATCAGAATATCAGCCGCCATTAATAGAGGATAATCGAAGAGTCCGACGTTGATCTCTTTGTTCTTCGCTTCGGCGTCCTTGAAGGCATGTGCGCGCATCAGGTACGGCATGGTGGTAATGCAGTTGAACAGCCACCCGAGTTCGCAGACTTCCGGAATGTCGGACTGTTTGAAGATGAGCGTCTTTTTCGGGTCTACGCCGATAGCGAGATAATCGAGCGCCACGTCAAAAGTGCTTCGAGAAAGTTCCTCGGCGTTCTGCACTGTCGTGATGGCGTGGTAGTCGGCGATAAAAACGCGGGCATCGTATTCATCCTGCAGATCGACGAATTGCTTCATCGCGCCAAAATAGTTCCCGACATGAGGTCTGCCCGTCGGTTTTACACCGGAAAGTAATATTTTCTTTTTGTCTGTCATATGGAATATTGTAGCAAAGAATAATGGCCTTCACAAATTATAGATACCAATATACGAATGAATACGAATACGACGAATAAAAATTAAAAACCCTTACGCAACGAAGCGTAAGGGCCGGTTAATGAGTGCTCGCACAGGACCAAACAAGAACCTATTGACCATTTTGGAAAACTTCCGATCATCGGCTATCCCCACATGAAATAACGCGATGACCTTTTCCACAATGGAACCTTTTTTGACAAGTATGACTACTACAGAATCATTAGAAACACCAGTGTTAACGTCAATTAATGCCGGCAGTCGCTTATCTTGTTCCATTATACACCTTTAAAAATATTTGTCAAGTACTAGAGTCCTTCCAATTGTGATTCTCTCGCCGGACGGGGTCTCTGACCACTACTTGGTCAGTACACCTTTTGGACATTTTGCTCGTGCCTCACAAAATATCTCAAAAGGTCTTGCGGAATGGGTCCCTTCCCATTCCTCACCCGTCCGTGATGTTTTGTCGAACAGTATTGACGGACAAAAACGTTTCGGACCAGGTCAGAGCACCACAAGAGTATTTCCATTTTTATAGTCGCTCACCGCTCCTTAAAAATTAGGTCACCTGCTCCGGCGACATTTGGTTTGGTATTTCGTTCGTCCATCGTTAATATTTCTATTTTTCTATCTTTATATTTTTTTATTTTCTATCAGCTAAAATAAGCTCTTTGAGCCTTTCGTCGATTGCGTCGAAAATTTGGAGATATTTTGGGGAAATGCTGTCATTTTCGATATCACTGCTGAGAAATGGAAGAATATAGACATTCCCACTCTCGGGATTTTTTCCGAACGATACTTTTATTCCTTCTTTTTTACAACGCTCAATAATTTCATCGATTGGCGTGGCGTAGCCGGGAAATTCTTCTTCATCCATCTTCATTTTTGAATAATACTGAGGATCGATCCCGGGAAACAATATTTTCTCCTGCCGCTCACAAAGCGAAGACGCCAAAGAAATAATTTCTTCTTTATTCAATTCTTTTTCGCTTTTTTTATTCTCAATTTGGTTTGGAAAACTTTCCATATATTTTTATTCTTTGAACGATATGGAGTTAAGAGAATTATAGAATTCCAAAGCAGCCCGGTTCCAATGTCCCGCTTCCCGTGGCGACCATGTGGAAAAATCTTCTGACTCTACGGCACGAAAAGCGCAATATCTCCATAAGTCCTTTATCAAAACCTTTCCGTCCGGGACGATACTTCCTTTTTCTTTGTAGAACTGGTGCGTCGCGGAAATAAGATCATGAATAATTTTTAAACGCCCGATCGTATCGGACGGAATGTCATTATCTTTGATCTCCTGCAAAAGATGCCAACCGGATTCCGGAAAGTAAACCCACTTTCCTTCTTGCAGTTGACTTTGCAATCTTTTTATAATTTTTTCCGTCTGGTGCGTTAACGCTTTGGAATACGAAGGCGACACATTTCGAAGATCACTTTTTTCCGAATCGATCAATTCAAGAATATGGAGTCGGACGAGTTCAAACATGTCGGAAAGATATGCGCCTTTACTATCCTCGAAAAAATGCGGCGACATCTTAGTTTTTGTGGTTAAGTCTTGCCAAAATTCATTTACCTCTTCTTTAAGAGTTAATTCTTTTTTAAAACGCTTATCCTCATATTTTTTTTCCACATTGTTATAGTTCGTACATTGTTCGATAACGCTTTGTATTTTTGGATTTTCCTGTAAAAATTGATCTCTGCTTTGCGTGCTCATGTTCCAAACAGTCAATACGAACATACGGCTCTTGTAATCAAGTTCATCGTAAGCCGGAATTGCTTCGCGTAATGTATTTTCGTCCACCTCCGTCTTGCCGATTCGAATCATCGAATTTGTCCGTGCTTCATTATTCTCTATTTGTTGTTCTGGAATACCTTCGATCATATATTTATTTCGTCCGTCGATAATTTTTCTATTTTCTATTTTCTATTTTTTTATTTTTATAACAGTCCCCACGCTTGCAGCTCATCGCTCTCTCTTCCCCATTTCAGTCCGATATCCGTCCGATAAAACATGTTCTGCAGAATGATATTGTCGATCCGGTGATAAGCTTCTTTTCTGGCACCGTCCACGGTGTAGCTTGAGCCGGTTACGATAAGCACGTATCCCGCATCGCCGGTCAGTTTCCAGTCGCCGTCCACGAGCTTCACATCGCCCAAGTGAACGCCGTTCATTGTCGGTTTTTTGAAAACGATGGAGGTGCCTTTGTATATCTTATACTGTTCGTTATCGTAATACGGGAACGGCGGAACAGCCACCACGATGCCGATCTGAAATCCTTTGTATGTTTTTAATTTATAGTCTTCTCCTTTTGCGAGCGCGTACAAAAATTCTCCCCACGGGCTCTGTACTCCTTCCTGCATGATACTGATGGTCGGATAGCCGAAACGTGTCGTGAACTCAAGCGGATAGATTCCTTTTCCGTTCACGATGCAATTAATATCGATACAGCCCACATATTTGCTTTCGCGCAGGCGATCTTTCATCCGAAAAAGTGTAGCCTGAAAGAGATTATTTGTGTCTTCCCAGTACATAAGCGTCCCCATTTCTCCCGTGTAAGGACCTATATCGCCCGGGAACAGCTTTTTGTGCTCGAAATTGACGTTTATCGGGTAAATGAAGTCATTGCCGTTGAAAAACGCGCTTATGGCGACCTCAATGCCGGTGGCGAATTTTTGAAGCTGAAATTGTTTGATCTTTTCCGACCAGCTTTCCTGGTTGTGCTTCATGACCGCAAGGATATCTTTTCCATCGTCTTCCTGTCCGAGAAAGAGCAAACTTTTCAGATACCAATCGAGTGTTTCTTCTCCGGAGGGCTTGAACACGTACCTCATCGGATGTGTTTCGATGAATTGTATTCCTTCGTCGAAGTCGTCAAATTCCCAGTGCGGCAAAACGGTCATGCCGGCTTTTTTCATTTCCGTTTGTCCAAACTCGCGATCCATTTCGAGTTTGTCGGTGTAGACGCTCCCCCCTACGACCAGCTTTCCTTTTTTGCGCAGATCATCCGCAAGTTCGCCGCGTCCGCAACTGTCGATAACGATTACATCCGCCCAGTCGACATATGTCGCCCACTCATCGATCTTTTCCACGAACCCATCGGCGATGTCTTTCGATGAACTGTCGCGGATATACATTTTCACTTCGTTCCCTTCTTTTGCAAGCTGCCAAGCGAGATCGACGGCCAGAGCTTCAACGCTGATAAAAAGAAATTTTCGCAGGACGGTAAGTTGTTTTTTTCCTTTTCCTCCGTCGTCGGGAACGTCGCTCGAGCCGGCGATGTTCTGTTGCGTTTGATCTTGAGTATTCATATGTACTTATTATACGCCGATGCGAATATTTTTCAAAAGATTGACAATTATTTTCATTTGTGGTAGGACTAAGGTAGTTCGAAATCAGCTAAAATAGGAGTTCAGAAATGCTTAAGAAAATATTTGAAAATAAATGGGTTCAAAGAACCCAAATCGTGTTGATCATTGTTACATTCTTCTTTGCTTGGCCGTTGTTTGGCGCCGTTGTTTTTGCAAAGATCGGCGGAGCAACACTGATCTGTAACGCGATTGGTATGATAGCGGAATACACGGGTTAAATGCACTGGTTAATTGTCTAAAAATTCTGGATATCTGATGTCCAGAATTTTTTTCTTGACCTTATTTGTGCATTTCGGTATTCTTATTAACAGATATGGGTTCTGTATTAAGGAGGTGTCACAATGAAAAAACATGGCTTTTTGTATACATTTTCACCGGTCGAAAAAAAAGGAAAAATCCCAAATCCGCAGGATAATTACCAAATCATTTTCCTCGGTCCGGACAACTCGACAATAAGTGAAAAATTTTTTGGAACCGGCACAATGGAAAAGAAATTGAGCGAACTTATTCTCGCTCGCAATATATATGGATGGAGACAACTCCATTTTGCAATTCTGGATTATTTTTGTGAAAAATATCAATTGGATATTAGCGTCATCCATCACGAAAATGAGCTCATTGAAAAACCGGCTCCGTTTGAATCATTTAATGTTTATAGAAGCATCTTATTCGGAAATTGGGAACAATCGTCTACACCGCGAAGAACTCCAAAATCGAGTACGGTAAGTCCATACGATTGCGGAGCCCGCCGCGATAAAAAGTAGAAAACAGCAATAGATGGAGGCTCAGAAAATGAGCCTCTTTTTTTTGCAATCGTGAATCCAAAAACCCACCTCGTCGCCGGAACGGGGTTGTACCCCGTTTCGAAACGTTTAAACTGTCAACGAGAGATCTGTTTCAAATAAATACATATTCGAAATTTCAAACGTTTCGGACTGAGGTACAACCTCAGTCCGGCGACGAAATGAAATATTGACTACGCATATTTAACGTGCTAACATGCTATCGGCTTAAATGTTCAACTTGAGGAGAAATGCCGTGGGAACTTTGATAATAATTATTTTGTTACTTATGATCTTGTCTCGTTTGTCGAAACAAGAAGTAAAAGTGGAGGTGAAAGTAAAAAAACACCGCCGATACCGCCACATGAAGGACTTGGAAGACGAAGAAGTCTTGAAGGTAGAGCAAGATCTCCGGCTCGCTGCCGATCTGTTTGCTTTGATACTATGGATACTTATAGCGGCTGCTTGGAGATATTTCTTTGATTCGCTCTTGGTCGGCATAGGCATAGGATTTGTGATTGCTCTGGTAATAAGCATATATTTCGGTAAAAAGCGATAGTAGCACGAGGCCCCATAAACCGGGCCTCTTTTTGTCGTAGTTCGTTCGTCCGTCGTCGGACTTTATGGACTTTTGACTTTCGACTTTAGACTTCGTATTTATCCCCACATTCTCCCCAATCCAAGGCATTCCCGCCAGTTCCACCCTATCCCGAGAGCATGCTACAATAAAGACATGTCACAGAAACAAAACGGCGCCTTTAGAGTCCCCCCGCAGAGCATCGAGTCCGAGAAGGCTCTGCTCGGCTCCATTATGCTACGGCCGGAAGCACTCTATGACATCATGGATTTTCTACGGCATGAATCGTTTTACGCTGAAAAGCATCGGATAATTTTTCAGGCAATCATGGACTTGTTCGGTAAGCACGAACCGATTGACCTCCTTTCTCTCTCAAACCGGCTTAAAGAAAAAAACGTCCTCGAAGGTATCGGCGGCAGTTCTTACCTTGCCGAGCTTGTAAATACTGTTCCATCGTCCGCGAACGCAAAACATTACGCCGACACAGTGCAAAAAAAACATGTTCTCCGTTCGTTGATTGATGCGTCAAATCGTGTTTCCGAATTCGGCTACAACGAAGCGGAAGAATTGGATTTCACTCTCGATAAATGCGAGAAAGAAATTTTCGCCGTCACTCAGATGACCTCCAATCAGAAATTTTACACCATGAAAGAAACACTCGACGGCGCATGGGAACGCCTTGACCGGCTCACTAAATCCTCGGAAGAATTGCGCGGTGTTTCCACCGGATTTCGCGGACTCGACAACAAGCTTGCAGGTTTTCAAAAGTCCGATCTCATCATTCTTGCCGCGCGTCCTTCCGTCGGAAAAACATCGCTCGCTCTCGATATTGCCCGACAATCAGCGCTCCATCATGGAACGCCAATCTGTTTCTTTTCTCTCGAAATGAGCGCCCAGCAGCTTGTTGACCGCATGCTTTCTTCGGAGTCGCGCGTGGACTCGTGGAAGATCCGCACGGGAGCAAAAAATATCACCGACGATGAATTCTCGCAGATCCGCGACGCGCTCGCGAGGCTTTCCAACGCGCCGATATTCATCGACGACCAGGCCGGCAATAACATCATTAAAATGCGCTCGACGGCTAGGCGCATTAAAAGCGAGCACGGACTCGGATTGATTGTTGTCGACTACTTGCAGCTCATGGCGCCTTCACGCGCGAGCGACAACATGGTCCAACAAGTCACGGAAATTTCCCGCGGACTGAAAGGACTCGCCCGCGAACTCGATGTGCCGGTGCTCGCCCTCTCACAGCTCTCCCGCGCCGTCGAACAACGCGGAGGCAAACCGAGACTCTCCGACCTCCGCGATTCCGGTTCTATCGAGCAAGACGCCGACGTCGTCATCTTCATCCATCGCGAACAAAACGACGACGGCGCCGGCAAAAAACAGACCGCCGAGATACTTATAGAAAAACACCGCAACGGCCCGACCGGAAAAGTAGACCTCTTCTTCGACAGCGAGAAGACGACATTCTTGGATCTCGATGAGAATATGACGATACCAGTCGGAGGGGGAATGGCGAGGAAGGATGATTTTGATGGGTTTTAGCGAATAGAAAAATAGAAAATAAAAAAATAGAAAGATTAGCGACGACAAAAAAAGGAATATCGCGAATGATATTCCTTTCACAAAAATACTATATTATTTTCCAACGTACTTTGCACCAACAACGCCGCATATTGAGACAATTATCAGAAGAACGGGGAGTAGTGGGACTTCAAACCTGCCACATAAAATCCCTATCAACAAACCACCAAAGGCACAAATACTATAATATAACCCATAACCAATTTTCATTTTCTTTACCCCATTCTTTTTCGTTAAACAGAATTTTTGTCAAAAAACTTGATCTTGCCGGCCGCTTTGCCACAGAGGGTTCCGGCGAGGATCAGAAGAATTAAAACGGTGAATGGCGGAACGGAATTTTCTGCGAACAGATAACCGATCATCCCGCCGACAACAAACATTCCGGGGAATATCAGTAGAAAAATTACAAAGTATTTCATTTTCAGATCTCACGTATTAAGGAATCCGATTTTTATGATACATTAAACAAAATTTTTGTCAATAGTTATTCCACGTCCGAAACGTTTCGAACGCGGCCAGAGACCAAGTCCTGTGACGACGGTTTCGCCGGTTCGGGGTTGTACCCCGAACCGAAACGTTTGAACATTTCACTAACATCCAATTCGTTACAACAGAGTCCCAGTAAATCGGAAACGTTTCGGACCGGGGTACAACCCCGCTCCGGCGACAAGTTGTCGTTTTAATCTTTCTATTATTTTATTTTTCTATTTTTTTATTAAATTTTATGGACCCCATCACTCAACTCATTGAACACTTCTCAAAATTTCCGGGCATCGGCCCTCGCCAAGCAAAACGCTTTGTCTATTTTCTTTTGGCGAAAGATCCGGTTTTTCGTGAGGATTTTTCTTTGGCTCTGATCCGACTTTCGGAAGAAATTTCTCAGTGTAATTCTTGTTTTCGGTATTTTCAAACGATCCACGAAAAAGACACCAACTGTCCGATCTGCGCCGATACTTCACGCGATTCGTCAAAATTGCTCGTCGTTGAAAAAGACGTCGATTTTGAAAGCATCCACAAAATGGGAATTTGGGACGGGCTGTATTTTATTCTCGGGGGTTCCCTTCCGATCCTTGAAAAAGAACCGACCAAAAAAATTCGATCCAAAGAACTTTTTTATACTGTTCAAGACCGCGCCAAAAACGGAACATTAAAAGAGATCGTCCTCGCCATGAACGCGACCGCCGAAGGAGAAAACACCGCAACCTATCTTGAGCTGATACTTGGACCACTCGCCGAAAAATACGGCTTGAAAATAACCGCCCTCGGCCGCGGTCTCTCGTCAGGAACGGAGCTAGAATATTCTGATTCCGACACAATGAGGAATGCGATAACGAATAGACGATGATAAAGTATATGGGGACGACAACGAACGACTTTACACGGACATAAAAATTCGGACGAAGGTTCAACCTTCGTCCGAAATGTTTAATTATTTGAAATTAGGAAATTTCTACCATCACATATTTTCCCAGTTTCATGACTTCAATTTCCGCCAGCCGTTTTTGCGCCTCGGTTTTTACTATAATTATAGTGTCGTCCGTCGCTTTCTCAAGGATTTTTTTCAACCCCATTTTCCAATTTCCCGCAGGAATTTCTATTCTATCCATTTCAGTGTCTCCTTTTATATTAGGAACTATTAAAACCAATATAACACGGTGGTGTTATATCTGTCAACCAAAAAACCGCCTCAGCGGTTTTTTGTCGTCCCTGATACTTTGTTAGTTATATTTTTTTCACCGTCACCTTTGAATACGTCTGCTTATGTCCTCTTTTTTTGAAATAGTTGGATTTTTGCTTGTATTTGATGGTGGTAACTTTGGCATTTCTCCCATTTCCTTCGTAGGCGCATTCGATGACGGTTCCTTCGATATAGGGGGTTCCGATAGTCACTTTTCCTTCGTCGCAGAGCAAAAGAACCTTGTCAAATAAGACATTTTCTCCTTCCACGGCTCCGGCAAGCTTCTCCACATGGAACGCTTGTCCCTGCTCAACACGGTATTGTTTACCTCCTGTTTCAATAATTGCGAATTTCATAGTTCTTTCATCATACACGAATTATCAGAAAATGCAAGGGTTGCGAATAATAGTATCTGTATAGATGGGAATAAGTGATTATTACACCAACCGTACTTTAAACCAAGTTTTTTTGCCTGCTTTTATGACTTGGCCGTCTTTTAAGTCGATTTTTACCTTATGGTCGGTCACCTTTTCGTTGCCGATCGTTATAGCCCCTTCGTCAAATAACCGGCGAATATCAGTGTTGCTTTTTGTCTCTCCGAAACATTTTTTTAAAATATCAAACGCGACGGTTTCTCCGGAGATGGTAATTTCCGGAATATTCTCCGGTATGCCCCCTTTTTGGAATGTTTTTATGAATTCTTCCTCGGCGTGGACCGCTTTCGCTTCGCCATGGTAGATCGAGACGATCTCTTTCGCGAGACGCATTTTTGCATCGCGCGGGTTTCCTCCTTTTTTTATTTTCGCAAAAATATCGTCGATCATGTCGAGTGGGGTGTAGGTGCAGAGCGCAAAGTATACGGGGAGCGCGGCATCGGGTACGGACATTGTTTTTCCGTACATATCAAAAGGTTCATCGGTAATCGCTATGAAGTTGTCGAGGCTCTTGCTCATTTTTTCTTTACCGTCAGTGCCGACTAAAAGTTCGAACGACAAAACTGCCTGTTCTTCCGCATGATTTACTTTCATAACTTCGCGTCCCATGAGCATGTTGAAGGTCTGATCCGTTCCGCCCACTTCCATATCACAGCTTCCATAAATTTGCGCGAGAATGAAGGAGTCGATACCTTGGAGTACCGGATAGAGCATTTCGTGCATGTAAAGTTCCTCGCCGTTCTTTATGCGGTCTTGGAACATATCGCGCTGGATCAACCGTCCATGCGTAATGTGGCGAAGTGTCCAAAGAAGTCCGCGGAAAGTAAGACTTTCGATCGCCTCTCGTTTCAGGTGGGTTCTTTGCATCCGCGTCTGATCGAATATTGCGGCTTTGGAAAGGAACGAATTCGGCGGAAACGTGAGCGATTTTCCGTCTTGTGTTACCGTCACCGCGCTCGGAGAAAAAATATCGGCCACACCGTAAAACCAATCGGAATTTCTGATCCATGAAAAAACCGCCGCATCCGTGCGAAGTATCTTGCCGACCTGATCGAGATACGTCTTCATATTCGCCTCGATTTCTTTCTGTTCGACTTCCGGTCGCGTCTGGCTCTTACCCGTCGGGTCACCGATCTGTGCAGTGTAATCACCAATCAAGAAAATCACCTTGCCTCCGAGGTCCTGAAATCCGCGAAGTTTGCGCAAAATAACTGCGTGCCCCAAATGAATATCGGGCCGCGTCGGATCAACGCCGAATTTTATGACGATATCTTTCGGATACTCTCCTTTTGCTTTTGAGATCAATTTTTTTCGGAACGCATCTCCCGGATCAACAAATTGCCCCACGCCGCGGGTCAAAAGATCGTCAATTTTTTTCTCTATTTCTTTAGTTTCCATAGTATTCAATTTAACATAAACACAAATAAAAAGATAGAAAAATTACGTTTTTGTTAATCTTTCTATCTTTTTATTTTTCTATTTTTCTATTTTTATATTCGTTTAATCCTCGCTTAAAAGCTCAATAAAGAATGAAGACCCCTTTCCTTCCCCTTCCGACTCGACCCAAATGCGGCCGTGGTGAGCCTTGATAAGTTCTTGTCCGATGAAGAGCCCTATTCCGGAACCTTCGGTATACACCTTCTGCACATCTCTCGCACGGCTGAATTTTTGGAATAGCGTGGTAATTGTTTCTCTTGATAAACCGATTCCCGTATCTTTTATCATGATGCGTGTTTTTCTCAAACCGTAATCTTTTGTGAGGCGGACATCAATGCCTCCTGCGAGGGTGTATTTGATGGAATTATCCATCAGGTTCGAAAGTATCTGGCGGATCTTTCCTTCATCGGCGGTAACGTTATAAGTCTCATAGCCGTCGGATGTGAAATTAAGATACAGGCTTTTCGCTTTCGCCCGGCTTGTGAATTCTTCAACAAGACCCGTGACCATTTTTTTTATTTCCACCGTTTCAAATTTATACGTCATTTTTCCTTGTTCGATGTGACTGATCGTCAGAAAATCATCGATAATGACGGCCAAGCGACGGCTTGATTCGAATACTTTTCCGAGTATTTCCTGTACTTTTTCCGAAACGGGACCATAGGAACCTTCAAGTATCATTGATGAATATCCGATAATCGCGGTCAGTGGCGTACGAAGCTGGTGTGAAGCGATGGAAACGAATTCCGATTTTTGTTTATCGAGCACGCGAAGATGTTCATTGGCGGTTTCAAGGTCTTTGGCGATGCGTTCGATTTTTTCCCGCTGTTCAACTTCTTTAAAAACACTTCGGACGAGCAAATAGAGAAGGATACCGACAAAGCATAGTGTTATTCCTTTAATAACCGCTTCAACAAAAGTAACCGCCAAAAACAACTCGGCGAGCAGTGCAAAAACCAATACGAGCGAAATTATTTCGGCAAAAATAATCTGCACGTCAAACAAATGGTGCTCCAATATGGAATACGAAATGGAAACAACCATAGCCAATATACCCACTTGCCCGAGCCAATTAAAAGAAAAATTTCCAAAAAGCGGCAACAAAAGATTTGAAAATACACCGATTAGCGTTGAAATAAGAGTCCCGACCAAAATATAAATTATTTGCTGGCGAAAGGTGCCGCTTGATCTTCGAAATTTTTTGAAAAGAATATAATAGACGATATTAAAATATGAAATAATATATATCGCATAGATAAGATGCAGATTCGGGTTAAAATTTATTACGGACTCTTTCGGGTATTCCAAAGTAACGCCGCCTATCAATCCGCCAAAAATGGTGATATATGCGATCAGCAAAAACGGGATTGGCAAAATATATTTCATCTTCGGACCAATATGATGATCGGCATCACCAAAAATATGAACAAAGTATATAAAAGAAAACGGAATGGCTGCCGCGGCCAAATAGAGGACCCTTGCGAACAAAACAATCTTTTCCTGGTCGATTGCGCTTCGGTAAAAGAACATACTTAAGCCCCACAGGCTGATGGTGCAAATAAAGACAAAAAAGATCTTGCTTGTCAGATCTTTCTTTTTTTGACCATACACAAGAACCCCCATGGTTATGTTGGCGATTGCGACCATGAGCACCAATATATTTATAAGGTCAGTGTGAAAGATTGACAGCATTGTTTTGTATTATACGTTTTATATTCTCAAGCTTTTCTTTTTTTATGGATTCCTGGAAATTTTGGAACTCAGCAAGTCGAAATCCAAGCTTTTTTCCTTTTTCGGATATTTCATCCACAATTTTCACGTTTGCTCTGTTTATTACATAATGATCACTCCATTCATTCGAGGCGAGGATAAGAACTTCCGACATGCAGCAATAGTTATCATATTTATCTTTCAGACCAAAATTAAAATGGCTTAGAACGCCCGGGGTGTGCACCACCCCCGCTTCCACTACGAGCACATCCTCTCGTTTTAATGCAGCCGGCTCTACGTCCGAGGGTTGGGCATCGTCAATAACAACGGCACCCGGTTTCAAATATTCCGAACGAACGACCGCCTCCACTGCATTCGTTGCCGTTATGATAAAATCGGCTTTCTTAACATCGCCGGCTTGATACGATATCTCTATATGAGCATTTCCATTCAACGACTTCATCTCTTTGACAAGTTCCGGAAATTTGTCTTTCTTTCTTTCCAGATCGATTAACAGAATGTTGGTGAACCCGGCCCTTACTGCAAGTTGAGCCGAAGTTGAGCCGACAGAACCGGTTGCTCCGACAATGGCAAGCGTAACGACTTTTCTGTCAACTCCGAAATAATCGGCGAGAGTGAAAAGGTTTTGCGTAACGGTATATGCGGTATACGCATGTCCGGTGGTGACATTAATATTCGCTTTTCCAACCAGATCCAGTCCTCCTTTTGTGAGTGAAGAAGTAAGCGCGCCGAGCCCGATGATCTTTGCTCCGCTTTTTCTCGCCAAAACCGCGGCCTGAATAATTCTCTTCAGCGCCAATTCCCTGTTCTCGAGCATTTGATCCGCCGTAAGGGTTATGGCAATCACCCAACCGCGCACAGGCTTACCTGTTTTTTGAGACACAATACCGGTAACTTCGGAAAGAATGACCGGCCACCAATACGTGATCAGGAAAAGCGCCAATCTATCGGGAAGATATTTAAAAAACGGATATTTCCTGGTCACATCAAAAAGGTTTCTCGGATGGACCAAGAAGGCGTAGCCATATTTATCGGGATCGCTCATGTCCGGCAATATTCTCACGAATAAGTCGCGGAATGTGTGCACCATAAGGCGTATTGCTTTTTTCATAAAATAAGTTTTATTAAAGCATTTTTCCAATCCTTGCCATTATCTTTTTATCGGCGATATCCGCGTAATCGGAATATTCCGATCTTCCGTCCTCCAGACAAAGATCTTTCGGATATATCGGTGCACCGAAACGAAGCGTAGCTTGGCGTTTCCTTGAATAAAATTCCTTCAAGGTAAGATGCAGAACCCCACTGACCGCAACAGGAACGACCGGAACATCCGCGCATTTTGCAAGGGCAACCACACCGCCTTTTGCCGGCTGTATTTTTCCGTCCTTGCATCTCGCACCTTCGGGAAAGATCAAAACATTTTTTCCTTTTTTTAACATTTGTATTTGAAAAGCGAGAGACTCTTCATAATTGTTAACGCCGACAACAACAGGAAAAGCTCCCATAAAACGGAAAAAATTCCCCCCGTAGAACCACGACCTGAAGGTATGGTGTTCGCGGTAAAATTTGCTTTCTCTTGAGATGATATAAATGGGGATCATTTTTGAGAACATCGAAAACGTATTTGGAAGCATGATCGCATCCCACTCGCTTGTATGATTCATGGCAAACACCACTCCCGGTTTAACGCCCTTGATGTTTTCTTGGTCGGCAATCTTCATCCTCAAAAAGAAACGACAGAGCGGTCCCGTTATGATCATAGTGATCCTTTGCCCGGGTTCCGCTATCCAATAAGGAAGCTCAAAAGGTTTTTTTTGTGAGTCCGTTTGCATATATTTTTTACATGTTTTAACAAACTGTTCTAAATATACTTCTACGTTACGCTCCAGTTTATTATATCATACCATACTATTTCATGAAGAATGAGTTATTAACACTGCAGCTTTCAAAAAAATACGTCTTCCGTTTTACCGGAAGACGTATTAAAAATTTATATCCCTTCGTTTTTCAGTTCGATGAAAAGCTTCTCGGCTTTCTTTGAAAGTTTCTTGGGTAATTTGATATTCAGTTTGATGAGAAAATCTCCGCGGCGCGTCTTGTCCATCGGTACACCTTTTCCACGGACGCGCAATATCTCGCCATGAGTAATGCCTTCGGGAATCTTTACTGAAATTTTTCCGTCCAGGGTTTCAATCGGATATTCCGCCCCAAGCAGAGCATCAGTCAATTTGATATCCAGGTCCATGACGATATTGTAACCTTCCCGCTTCAGGAACGCATGAGGCAGACAATGTATCTTCACGTACAGGTCTCCCGCAACGCCTCCGGGAATTGCCTCACCTTTGGTGCTCATGCGGATGACCTCGCCATTCTGTATTCCCGCAGGAATGACAATCTTGATTTCCTCTTGCCCCTTGATAGCTCCCGCACCGCGGCATTTTACGCATTTCTCAGTCGGAATTTCGCCCTTACCTCCACACACATCGCATTCGCGCACCGTACTGAACGTCCCGAACATGGTTCTTTTTGCATCGTGGACTTTCCCCTGTCCGTTGCATGTTTCGCATTTCTTCATTTTTGTTCCGGGCTTTCCTCCTGTTCCGTGACATTCGTCGCACACCATCGTTTTTGAAATGAGAACCTTTCTTTCCGTGCCGAAGACTGATTCCGCAAACGGAATTTCGAGATCGATGGAGATATCGCGTCCGCGTTTGATTCTTCCTCTTTGTCCTCCACCGAAAAAATCTCCAAAAATATCACCCAAGTCGAATTCTACCCCACCAAAACCTTGCGCACCGCCGTTTGCCTGTTGAAAGCCGGAAAAATCAAATCCGCCAAAGCCGCCCTGAGAGGAGTCGAAGGGTCCATTAGCACCGTTGAAATTACTCCCGTAGGTATCGTAGGTAGCTCGTTTAGTGTCATCGGAAAGTATTTGATAGGCTTCGTTTATCTCCTTGAATTTAGCTTCGTTTCCGCCTTGTTTATCCGGGTGATATTGGTGTGCAAGCTTGCGGAACGCTTTTTTTATATCGTCTTTTGAGGCTCCTTTTTCGACGCCTAAAATGTTGTAGTAGTCTTTTGCCATAATTTTGTGTATTTACGTGTAGGCGTAATATACCACAAAACACCTTTTTAGACAATTAAAAAAAACAAGCCGGTTGACAGAAATAATAATACGTAATAGTGTCTAAATGGGAGTATCTCATTTTGAACACCAGAAGGAGGATCCGATGTTTGAAAAATTATTGAATATATATGCGCACGCAAAAGCGGTTTTAGGTGCCACACTGCTCGCAATCGTTTCGACAAAACAATTCGTTGTAAAATATCGATGGTTGTTTTACGTTATTATACCGCCTCTTCTTTACGAAGCGTGGGAGTTGTGGAGATGGCTCCAACACTCTTTGTAAAGTATTAATATTGAATTACTGAAACAAAAATCGAAGGAGAAACACGAATGAAAACGAGCTACGCCAAGATAGCACTGATGACGGCAACGATCTTCATAATATTCTATTTTGTCACCTACAAACTGGAAGGACTGGAGATATTTGTGGAATCTTTGCTTCGCTGAGAGATATGAGCTCCGGCACAATGCCGGAGTTTTTTTGTGTAACCTTTGGGGTAACGGGAATTGTGAAATATAAAAGCGGAACTTTCGTTCCGCTTGTTTGTCTAAAACCATCTTCCGAATTTTTTACAGAGCCATTTGTATTGTTCTCTGTAAATTCTGCATCTCACATAATTGACGATAGCCACATTGTTCCCGCACCCCGGGCATTTTACATAAAAATATCGCGTTTTTCCGCCGAGAATTTCCGGCAACTTTGTTCGAAAATATCGAATCTCGCTCGGGGAAAAATGAAATACATGATTGCAGTTATTGCATTTTGCCCTGTTCGATTTTTCTTCTTTATCGAATGTATCCGTCATACGCCACCTCCGGTACAGGTCCGCTCTTCTCTTAGAATATATCGCGCGTCAGCAAAAGTCAAAATAAAACCCACCGATCGGGGTGGGTTACTGTTGCGGTACTTATTGATTTTCTAGAAAACCGTGGTTTTGATTTGCATCATCAACGGCGAATGGCGGAACATCTGTATCAGGCCGGTGTTCGGTCGCAGAAGAAATATTGGATTGCGGATCCGAATCGAAAAGCCAACGGCAGAGCACCTTACAAAATCCGCACATGGAAAATGGTATGCGAAAAAATCTCTTCATAAGAATTTTCCCCTTTTTTTGAAAGAACGCGGGTTGCGTTATTTCTTGTATATCAAGATAAACTATCCGCGTCAAGCGTTATTGCGTTTTTAATGGAGTATCCTCCTATCTCAGTTCGCCTGAGGTCCGCAAGCATTGCCGGAACACCAAGACGACTTCCGAATTCCTCGGCGAGAGTACGGATATAGGAACCGCTGGAAACACGCATTTCAACTGTCATAATAATACAGCAACCGTCGCCGGAGCGGGTCTCTGACCCGGTTCGAAACGTTTTGATCTCAGAGTTTTCAATTATTTTTCCAAACATTTCGGATCGGGGTACAACCCCGCCCCGGCGGACGTGCAACAATTTGACTGATAGCACCTCCATTTCTTTTATCGGCGGTATGGCGTCGGATTCTTTTTTGGTAAGGTTCTTCCCTGCTTCCAGTTTCCTGGCAATCGCATACAGCGGCTGTCCGCCGACCTTTATCGCGGAGTACATCGGTACAGGAAGAGAATGTTTTCCTGAAAATCCGTCAACTGCCGTTCGTATCATTTTGTCGGTTATTATGTGAGACGCCGATTTTTCCTCAACAATCTTCCCTTCCATATCCCCCGTTTCCGACCTTTTTCCAAGCAAAATATCAGCGATATACGTTTTCGGCAACTTCAAAAAATCGGTCATCTTTTTCGTGCCGTCGTTAATGCCGATAATCATGAGACCCGAAGCGAGCGGGTCAAGTGTCCCTGCGTGTCCCATTTTCCTAATCCCCAGTTTCTTGCGCAAAATACGGATAACATCGAAAGAGGTGATACCCTTGGGTTTATCGACGAGAATGATATTTTGAGGCGGTGTGTTTATCATAATCACAGTTTACATAAATATTCAAATAAGCAAAATGATTAATAGAAAAATAGAAATATAAAAAAATAGAAAAATTACGGTTCCGTTATTTTTCTATTTTTTTATATTTCTATTTTTCTATTCGTTCAGATGCTGAAATTCCCAATAGAGTATAGAGCCTCTTCTTCCTCTTCCTCCTTTCGCAATTCTTCCGGCGATTTGTCGTTCATGGCGAGTACCGCTTCATCGAGCGCATCCTGCAGCGTTGCGGCGGATGATGGATTTTCTTTTTCCGCGCGTTCTTGTTCAAGATCGGAAACGGCTTCTTGTACGGTAACGATTATCGGCGCAGGCGTTTCCATCGGGGGCGCGTCTTTTTGGCTTTGAATGAATTTGTCCATGAGTTCCGTACCGCTTCGCACTTTTGTCGCTTGCATCAACTCCAGAATTCCGCGGAGGTCGTCATTTGAGAAAAAGTCAACAACCATTTTTCCGCCCTGATCTTTCTTTTCTATGCGAACACGCGTACCAAACCGTTCGGTGAATTTTTCCTCCAGCGCGGCTATCTCCGGATCTTGGAAGTATTCTTTTTTACGAACGCGATCATACGCAATGCGCCGGGCTATCCCTTCCGTTTCGCGGACGGTCAGCTTCTTGTACATCACCTCTTTAAAGAGAACGATCTGTTCTTCCGGTCGGTCGGCAAGCATGAGGATCGGGCGCGAATGTCCTTCCGATATTTTTCCCGTGGCGATAGCATCCAAAATATCCTGCGGTAAAGAAAGTAATCTGATGGTATTTGAAACATATTCACGGCTTCGTCCGACGCGTTTTCCTATTTCGTTGTGTTTCAAATTAAATTCACTGGCAAGCTGTCCGAACGCGCGGGCTCGGTCCACAGGGTTCAGGTCTTCGCGCTGAAGGTTTTCAATGATCGCGAGCTCAAGTTTGACACGGTTGTCGTCTTCGCCAGTGCGGATGACGGAAGGAACCTGCTTAATTCCGGCGAGCTTTGAAGCGCGCAAACGCCGTTCGCCTGAAATGAGCTCGTATTCCACTCCGATGCCGCCGTCCTCCTTTTCGAATTCGCGCCGCGTTACGACGAGCGGCTGAAGCACACCATACTGCCGAATGGAATCGGCCAGCTCCCGAAGCCGCGACTCATCGAATTCCCGCCTCGGCTGATACGGATTTGGCTTTATCTTTTCGACTTCGATCCAAAAAATGGAATCGTACATCTTCGGTTTATCAATATCATTGTTTTTTTCGTCTGTCATAGTCCTATCTTATCATGAAAAAATGAGCTTCGCAAAAATGAATATTCTGTGGATTACGGATATAGATACTAATATACGAATGTGTGCGAATGATACGAATAAATACGAATACGACGGACGAAACACGCAAAAATTCAACAAAAAAAGCATCTCGCTCAAAAAAGAACGAGATGCTGCTGCCTCAATATAAACTAAAACTCCGAGCAGATAGATTCACAATCCGAATGAAGTTTCGTATAGTTCCCACGCACGTTCTTCTTCGAACTCTTTGTCGAAAGGCACGTGCTCCTCCCATGCGAGCTCTTCTTCTGTTCTTTTGTCATAACCGACACACCCGCCAATACCCCACTCCTCGGGAATTGGGTCATCTTTAGAGTATCCTTCCAACCATTCGGGAACTTCTTCAAAAAGCCAAGCCTTCTTTTCCCGATCAAAATACGCTGTTCCGCCGCCTTGTGTTGCAAAAAATGCCCTCATCTGATTTACTCCTCTGTTAAATTACTGGTTATATTGTACACCAATTCACTATATTTGTCAAATATACCCTACTTGAAGGTTTCACCCACCGAGTGATTTTTTGTCGCTAATCTTCACTACTTGGTTTATCAAGCGTCAGTGGTTCTACTCCCGTTCCATTGCCGGTGATTTTGATGACATCTTTATCGATCTTGTGCAGTTCTTTTGAACCGCTGTTGTAGTGACCGACGACAGTGCCGATGGAATTTCCCAGTTTTTTATAATACTCGTCGTAAGCTTTCAGGTGCTTTCCCAACTCTTCAACGCGTTTGGAGATATCGCGGGCGCTCTCTTCGATCTTGAAAGCACGGAAACCGTAAAGGACCGAGCTCAAATAGGCGGAAAAGGTCGTCGGCGAAACTATGATGACGTGCTTGTCTTTGTAGGCGTAATCAATCAGACTTCGGGTGTTTGATTTGATTGCGCCGACTTCGTTTACCAGCAGATCATAATAAATGCCTTCCGCGGGGATGTACATCATAGCGAACGGAAGCGTTCCTTCGGTTGGGCGAATATATTTTGCGGTTTCGTCGATTCGTTTTTTCAGGTCGACGATAAAATCTTTTTCTATTTCGGATTTTTTTGCCGGATTCGTTTCGTTGATAATACGATTGTAATTATCCAGCGAGAATTTTGCGTCAATCGGAATCATGCCGTCTTTTGTTTTTATCACCGCATCCACTTTGTCATTATCGGAAAACGGATACTGCAATTGATACGCGTCGGGCGGAAGCACGTTTCCCAAAATCAATTCCAAACTCGCTTCCCCTAAACTTCCACGGTGTTTTTGATTCGTCAGAACTTTTTGCAAATTATGCAATTCTTCAGTAATTCCCAAAACCTGCTTTGACCCTTCATTCGTTTCCGTTACCGCCTTCGTCACCTCCGAAAGATGCTTTTTCATCTCCGAATTTATATCCTGCATGAATTTCTGCGATTCCGAAAACTGCCGAAGCGTAGCATTCTGCGATTCCCCCAATTTTTTATCAACTTCTTTTGTGAGATAATCGAGCTTATTTTGCAACATCATCATTCCTTGGTCGGGAACGGGCGATTTCTTTTTGTCGCGAGTAAGTAAAAGTGTAATAATGACCCCAATCGATAAAGCAAGAAGCCCTACGAGAATAAAAGTAAATGTTTCCATAAGTGTATTATACCGTAACTTATGGTTTAGTGCCAAAAAATCCGCATTTCGATAAACTTTACAAAATATGTAATATTTGGTAAAAAATATATAGGTTGGCACTTCAATAAGGAGACGATAATGGAACCAATTGATAAAAATTCTAACGGCTCGATCGACATATTTATGTGGATCAGCAATATGCCGGAGCGACTTCTGCCCGGACAAAAATATACATTAAATTTTCGCTATCTTGTCCATAAGGACAGAGGGAACCCGCTTTCTTGCAAAGAGCCGAGCACTTTGTTCATTACGGCGATCGATACGGAGATATTACATCCCAAGTGCAAAAGATTCCTTTCAAACGGTCATATGGTGGATTCGTTAATTACTAATCTCGCCATTCCGGAACAAGGAGACAGCGAAACCCTCTCATTTGATTTTATTCAAGAAAAGGAGACGGCGCGATTCAACGTAAACATATTTATTGAAGGAAATTTGTACAGAATGTTCAACATATATTTACCGTAAGTAAATACGCGGTAGCAATATACACGCAAGACCACCGAGATATATTCGGTGGTTTTTATAATGCCTATAAATTTTCAATTTTGCAATTTTCAATGAATTTTCAAATAACAATTTTCAAACACGAACGGAATCTCAGAGTTTGAAAATTTCAATATTGAAACATTGAAAATTGATTGAAAATTAAAAATTGGAAATTGAAAATTCTATTCATACCTAAGCGCCTCAATCGGTTCCTTCTTCGCTGCCCTCCTCGCGGGGAAATAGCCGAATACCAGACCGATGGTTGACGATACCGCGATACCAATAACTGCGCCTCTTATCGGGAAAATGTAAGTCCAGTCTATGGTGGAAAATGTATTGATCGCAAGGGCGAAACAGAACGAAACGAACGCGCCGAATAGAACGCCGATAGCTCCGCCGATGGCGGTCAGAATCACCGCTTCTACCAAGAACTGTGAAAGAATCTCGCCCTCCGTGGCTCCAATGGCCTTGCGCAGGCCAATCTCGCGCGTACGTTCTGTGACGGAAACGAGCATGATGTTCATGATACCGATTCCGCCGACGACGAGCGAAATGGCGGCGACGCAGGCGAGAAGAATAGTAAGCGCGGTCATAACCACGCCGATTCGTTCAAGAATGTCTGCGGCGGTGCTGACGTGGAAATCGTCTTTTGTCGGGTCTGTGATATCGTGAGAAATGCGAAGCGTGGTTTTTATATCGGAAACAGTTTGAGAAAGCGGAATACTCGGGTCTCCTAGAACGATAATTTCATTAAAATGTTTTGTGCCAAGAATATATTTTTGTGCGGTTGTGTATGGTACGGCGACCATGTCGTCCATACTCATAAGTGAAGAGCCTTTAGACGGCAATACGCCGATAATTCGCAAGTTCACGCCTTTTATTTTTATTTTTTTTCCAATCGCATCATTCGCGCCGAAAAGTTTATCTTTTACTTTTGAACCGAGTACGGCGACCGATGCCGACTGTTTGACGTCATCTTCGCTGATAAACACGCCGTTCTCAATATTCAAATTCATAATAGATTGCATGAGTTCTGAGACGCCGACGACAGTAAAGCGATACGTTTCATTCTCATACGAACCGGTAACTCCTCCGTACACTTCCGGCATTATTGATTTTAATCCGGGGACATTTTCTTTAATCTTGAGCGCATCGATATCTTTTTGTTTTAGAGATGTGGAAAATAGCTGAGCCATATCGGTCGCACTTGTCGGCTCGCCTCCCGGCTCGATAGCTATCGTTTGAGAACCAATCCCTTCTATTTGCGAACGGATCAACGCCGAAGCCCCGTCCCCAAGCGACATGATGGCGATAATCGAAGCAATCCCGATGACAATCCCAAGAATAGTCAAAGCCGACCGCGACTTATTTATTATCACGCTTTTCCAAGATATTTTGATGATGTGTTTGAATCTCATGTGAGCAAATTTAGTACTATTTTATGAAGAAACGTATTTTTTCAAAATAGATTATCCATGTTCAATAATTTCTAATATCTAATTCCTAATTTCTAATAAAAATCCAAATATCTAATATCTAAACGTCGTCGTTCGTTAGAAATAAAAGCAGTTTTACTCTTTTATTTCTTGCTCTCGTTCGGAAATGTAAGTTGCGACTTCCATTTCTCTCACTCGTTTAGAAATTAGATATTAGAAATTAGAAATTTATTTATCAAAATATATTTTATTCTTGCAACATAATCAGGATATAATAATAGCCACAAATTATCTGCTCACTCAAATCGGAGCGCCTCGATCGGTTCCATCTTCGCCGCTCGCTTTGCCGGATAAATACCGAACAGAAGTCCCATTAAGACGGTTGTACCTATTCCGAGTAAAGCACCCATGAACGGGAACACGAAGGTCCAGCTTACTCCGCCGAATTTGTTGATGAGGAAGGCGAACAGAAGCGAGAATGCGGAACCGACGGCGATGCCGATAAGACCGCCGAGAGAAGTAAGGAGAACCGCTTCGGTGAGAAATTGTTGCATGATGTCGCTTTCCGATGCGCCGATGGCTTTACGAAGGCCTATCTCTCGTGTACGTTCCGTAACCGAGACGAGCATGATGTTCATGATGCCGATACCGCCGACAACAAGCGAGATGGCGGCAAGAGAAGAGAGGAGAAGAGTGAGCGCGGTGGTAATCACATCAAGACTTTTAAGAATGTCTGCAGGAGTTTCCACAAAGAAATCGTCCTTCGACGGGTCGGTGATATTGTGCGAATTGCGAAGTGTACTTTCGATATTCGTGATAGCTGTACCGATCATATCTTCCGAATAAACCTGAACGACAATGCGCTGAAAAAATTTCGTACCAAAGACATATTGTTGTGCCGTCGTGTATGGCATAATCACCGCTTCGTCGAAATTAAAAATCCCGCTTCCTTTGGGCGGCAGAACGCCGACTATGCGAAAATTCTTTCCTTTGATTCGAAGTTTTTGTCCGATTGGGTCTTCATTCACAAAAAGTTTTTCCGCAATTTTATTTCCGATCACGATATTCGTCGCATACTGTTTCACATCATCTTCGGTATAAAATACTCCGCGGTCGGGATACGCGTCAAGAATTTTTTGTATCGCTTCCGTTGTGCCGAAAATGGTGATGCGGTATGTTTCATTGCCTATGGACGCTGTGTCTGCACCAAGTGCAAGCGGCATCACGACCTCAGCCTCGGGAACATTCTCTTTTTTGCGCAGCGCATCAACATCTTTTTGTTTTAACGAATCCGTAAACATTTGCGCAACGTCCGAAGGTCCCGATGGCTGGCGCCCCGGAATGACGGCCACCGTTTTTGATCCAATCCCCTGCACTTGTCCTAAAATCAAATTCTCCGCTCCCGCCCCGAGCGACATGATGATCATGATCGACGAAATACCGATCACGATACCGAGGATCGTAAGCATTGAGCGCGATTTATTGACCGCAAGCGCGCGGAGTGATGTTTTTAAAATGTGTTTCCAGTGCATGGTTATGTATAAGGGGCTAGTATAAGGCAAAGGGACGACTACAAAATTTTCAATCAATTTGCAATTTTCAATAAAAAATTTTCAAACCCAACCGTTTCGTTCGTATTTAAAAATTGAAAATTGAGATATTGTAAATTGATTGAAAATTAAAAATTGCAAATTGAAAATTTCTTGGCTATTTTAGTAAAAACTTATTAGCTGACTTTTTTATTCGCTTTTTTGATTCTTTGACGTGTTCCGGTGTTGGTAATTTTTCGGGCATGGTTCCGCCGAGGTCGGAGATGGTTTTGCGGACTTTTTTTCCGACGACGAAATGGGCGTTGTTCGCACGTTCTTGTCCGATTATGTTTTCACGCTTCAGTTTCGCTTCGGCTTGGGTGGCGCGAAAAAGATTGGCGGCGAGTTCCTCGCTTCCCATGTGGTCGAGTATTCCCTCTTTTTCGGTTAATTTCTTTTTCTTGTGAATATCTTTTTGTCGTAGCCCTCCGTATAATCCCATATAACCGAAATCTTGAAAATTCGCGTAGTTTGTTACTCCAGCCGATTTTGCTGCATTCGCAAGTTTTTTATTATGCTCCGTCATTTCACTGCGAAGAAAAACGCGTTTTCGGTCTTCGGCGAGCAAATCCCGTGTTTCTTGTCGACGCGTTTGAATCGCAAAATACGTTTGCGCTTTGGCTATCTCAACTTTTCGAGGATCGCCGTTTTGGGCGATAAGATAACAAGCGTAACGGGAAAGAGAATAATCAGAGATTATCTGCCCTTGAATTTCTCCATACTGATTACGAGATTTTTGGGGTTCGCTCACATGAGCGAAGTGCAAATCTATTTTTTGCCCACTATTTTTACACGACTCTTTCGCCCGCTCTATCGCGGGTAAGAATTTTCCATATTCGGTATACCCGAGCAATTTATACAAATCCCGAGCGCGCCAAAATTCCTGTCCGTTTTCGTTTATTTTTTTTATTTGTTCAAAAATATTATTAGTCATGATAATTTTATCTTGTTACTCATGCTCGAAATTCTCGTTTGTTTCAGTGATTATTTAAATTGTGTTTTGTCTTTCTCACCAAGCAAAAACTCCTGCCCAAAATCTTTTACAAGTTCCCTTCTCGACTCGCCGTATACCTTCTGTAAAAAAACTTTTCTCTGACTTTCAGTATAACTTTTCCAATTTCTCACAAGATCACTTACTTCTTTGTCGTATTTACTGAGTATTGGGATACCTCCAAGCCCCGCCCATGACGGCAATCCTTTCTCGGCATATTTCCCATCCCCGTCAGCCCATCCGTGTTCTGTTTTTGCCACGTCAAATCTTGCCATAATTTTCGGTGCAAGTTCTTCGTCAGCACCACTGCCCAGAGGAAATTTTCTCTCGCCAAGTGTTGCGACTACTCCTTCCATCAAACAAGAAGAAAAGTTCCTTTGAATAAGTTCTGCTATTTTTTCGACGTTATCACGGCTACCAACATAAATAGTTGAACCAGATTCGTTTTTTCCATTAAAATAGGTCCCTAACCCACCCTCAATTTTAAAGTAGAGACCATTTTCATAAAGAAAAGCCGCAACTTCTTTTTCAAATCCTTTTTTAAAAGCAATATGAATCTTCCATCCCTTTGATGAATATTTTTCAAAAGGACTTTCATCGTGTGGTACCCCAAAATATTCTCCTTTCCCAGGACTTTCTTTCCATCCTTCACTCCACACTTCTTCAAATTTATTTTTACGTAATTCCTTCAGGCGAGCATCGTAGACAGTGTGAGCCAATATCGAATCAATATTTTGTTTTTCTTCACTTTGCAGTGAAAGAGTTTTCTCTTGCTCGGGTATTTGAAATCTATCTGTACTCGAATAAGCTGTGCCCTTGGTATCAATATCAATAACCTTCTCCATTGTTTTTTCAACGGATTCGGGCGAAAGTTCTTTTTTTGTTTTATCAGATGTGAAATTTTCCATATAGAGTTTGGTATGACTTTTTAAACGTTTCGGACCGAGGTGCAACCTCGCTCCGGCGAAATCATAAATCGAAAATCTCAAATCATCGTTTACTTTTCAAACCTCTTCTTTGCCGACTTGCGGTGTTCTACGATGTGATCTTTCTCAATCTCTCCATCGAGCATGTGAATGATTCTTTGTGCGTTTTCGGCGGTGTAGGTTTCGTGTGTGATGAGGATGATAGTTCTTCCGTCGCGCTCGTTGAGGTCTTGGAGAATTTCCATAATTACTTGTCCGGATTTTGAGTCGAGATTTCCTGTGGGTTCATCGGCAAAAATTACCGCGGGGTCGGTGACAAGGGCACGGGCGATGGCGGCACGCTGTTTTTCTCCGCCAGAGAGTTCATTCGGTTCGTGGTCGGCGCGGGTTTCGAGTCCGACGGCCTTAATGGCATCTGTTACTCTCGTATCCCATTCATTTTCGGGAATATCAGAATATACCAACGGAAGAAGTACATTTTGATATACAGTCGTTCTCGGCAAAAGGTTGAACGCCTGAAACACAAACCCCATTTTTTTGTTGCGAATCCGCGCGACTTCTTCGCTTTCGTAATCTTTCATTTGCTTCCCGTCAAAATGATATGAACCGGAAGATTGATGATCAAGAAAACCGAGAATATGTAAAAGTGTGGATTTACCCGAGCCCGACGGTCCCATGATGGCAACAAACTCGCCTGACTCCACTTCAAAAGAGACGTCGTGAAGAGCGACGGTTGCCGCTTCGCCCTCTGCATACTTCTTCTTTAAGTTTTTTACTTCGATGAGTGCCATAGCAAATAATTTCTAATTCCTAATATCTAATTTCTAATGAGCGACTCCGATTTTGAAATTTTGAAATTAGAAATTTTATTAGAAATTAGAAATTGGAAATTAGAAATTTTTAAAACGCCAAAATAATTTTTTCACCCTTAGTTTTTTGGAACCACTATTTTTTGTCCCTCCGTCAACCCCGAAAGTATCTCCGTATTTCCATCGCTTCCCCTGAGTCCCGGCTCAACCGGTATCTCTTTTATTTTTTCGTTCTCTAAAATTTGGACGAATGTGCCGATGTCTTTGCGGATGAGGACGCGTTGAGGCAAGGCGAGCACTCCGTCATTTTTTGCTGTTCTGATATCAATGTTCGCAGTCATGCCGGATTTGATCTTGTCGTCGTTCTCGTTGAACTGGAATTTCATTTTGTAGGTCGCGACACCCTCAAGCATGGTTTCCGCCGGGTCGACGGAAATCGCACTCGCGGTGAATTTTACCGTATCGCCGTATGCGTCAAGCGTTACCGCCGCACTGTCGCCGAGCGTAATTTTCGCGATATCAGCTTCGGGGATGAACGCTTCAATCAAAAGTTTATCGCCGGAAATGATCGAAATTACGGGAATGCCGGGGGAAGCGATTTCGCCCTGTTTGACATTCACGCCGGTAATGATCCCGCTGATTGGCGAATGGAGAACGGTCTTTTGCAGATCGGCTTGTATCGAATGAACATTCGCCCGCATTTGTTCCACAGTAGCGATTTGGGCGTTGATAGTTTGCGGGAGAGTCGGCGCCTGTTTTAAGGCTAAGCTGGATTTTTGCAGATCGACATTCGACTGCGCGACGGAAAGCGCATCGGTTTCGCTTTCAATGGTTGAAAGAGCCGTATTGATAATCGTGCGTGCCAGAGAAATATCCGTTTTATATCCGTCAATTTGCGTTTGTGTCGCCGACACGGACGGTATCGCGGTCGTAAGAGCTACCGCCATTCGGTCGAGATATATTCGCGTTGTTGTGAGGTGGTCTTTTGCCGAGTTAACAAGTGTGGGGTCAAAGGAAACTTGCATCGCAGCGTTTTCCGTTTTCCAAACGCCGAGCATTTTCTCCAGATCAACCCGGTTCGTTTCGAGATACGTTTGCGCTTGTATGTCATTTACCGAAAAGAGAAGCTGGGGGCTCAGTCCGCGAGGGTTTAGGAAAAACCGGTCGACTTTATTGCGTACCACGTCGTCCGTTTTTGTGAAGGAATCCGCAACGGAAGTACTGACGCTTTTTTCCGCATTAAGAAGCGCGCTCTCGGCGTTCGCTACCACGACTTTTTGAACATCGACTTCTTCCGGACGTGTCCCGCTGCGAAGCTGATTGAGTCGCGCCAGTTCCGCGTCGACTCGTGCATTAGCTTGTTCGAGATTTGCGCGAAGATCGGTCGACTGAATTTCCGCGAGAGTTTCTCCGGCGGTTACCGTGTCTCCGACTTTGACATAGGTCTTGGCGACGCGTCCGCCGGCTTGAAATGCGAGGGAAACTTCTTCCGTCGGCGTTACCCGGCCGGTCACGCTCACCTCCTGAATAATATCGCGCTTCGTGACGGTTGCGTAATCATACACCGGCGGCTTCGGCCTCATACTCCACGCGCCATATGCGATGAAACCCGCGAGAACGACGAAAAAGATCGTTTTCTTTTTATGTTTTTTGAGAAACCTTAAAAATGTCATATGTTTTATTTATTAACTAAAGCTTGCCTTATTCTATCATATTCTTCATGAAATTGCTGTGAAAAAGTGCATAAAATAATAAAAATTGCGCTCCGACATACTGCCGGAGCGCTTGTGACCACTATTATATTGATTCAAAATATTGGCTTCTTTATAGCGTCAACCAATTCTTCCTTCTCGCCACAAGGCTTATAGAGGGAAAACCATACAAAGTCCCCAACTTCCAATTCATCGAACGTGACATTGACAAATGTCACCTTGCCATCATCAAACCAATGAAGCAGATCATCATCGGTTTTGTGTTTGTTTTCAGGAGTCCTTTCCTCTTGTATAATCCCTTGGGTGTCATCGACATACCATATTCTTCCCAAGAACATACTTTGCCTCCTATTATCGAAAAATTTTGTTACACCCGGCGGTAATCCGCTACAGACTCGAACATAAACGAATACCCCTCACCTGGTTTTGTTATATCACAACAAGCATTTTATGTCAAACATTTCCATTTTTTCAAAATATATTATATCCTGTAAGTATGGTAAAAATCGTTCAACAAAAAGATCCCGTACTCAGGAAAACGGTCAAGCTCGTCGATCGGCACGAAATTTCTTCGCCGCGCATCCAAAAAATCATCGCGGATATGAAAGAAGCACTCACCACCCAAGAGGACGGCGTGGCCATCGCGGCGCCGCAGATCGGCGTTTCTCTCTCGATTTTTGTCATGTCGGGAAAAGCGGTACTGTACGAGAATGCAAAAAAACACGGCGCGGAAAATGTGGAAAAAGCTATTCCGCCCGATGTTGTTTTTATCAACCCGGAGATTATTAAAATTTCAAAGAAAAAGATTTCCGTCCCCGAAGGCTGCCTCTCTGTGCGCTGGTTGTATGGAAAAACGCTTCGCGCCGAAAAAACCCGGGTGCAGGCATACAACGAGCAAGGAAAACTTTTTGAGTACGGAGGCAGCGGTCTTATTGCACAAATTTTTCAGCACGAAACCGATCACCTGAAAGGAATACTTTTTATCGATCATGCAACGGACATACAGGATATGCCACCAGAGTCTGTAATGTCATAAAGTCTATAAAGTCAAAAGTCACGACGACGTCCGTCGGACTTTATAGACCTTATAGACTTTCGACTTTATAGACTCTGTTTTCGTGTCGACAGTCTGTGAAGAACGTATTCGAGAACAAAGAAAGCGAGAAGTCCCAGTAATAAGGACATCTCCGCGAACTTCAAATAGTGTCTTGCCGGCAAAAGAGTTTTTTCGGAAAAAAAAGCGATCCCGCCAACGACGAATATCCAAATCGGCAGTGCGATTAATTCCCCTTTTATAAACTGCCTCAACTCAATATTTTTCATTCCCATTCGGATCAGAACCGAATGATGTGCGCCGTAGAGAAATTTGGTAACAATAAGAGTACGCGTAGTATTTTCAACTATTCGCTTGTCGAACGGCTTTGCGAATTTGTCGACGAAAGCCACGGCGCGGGGAAAACGAAAAATATATTTTTTTCCGATAAAATACCACATGAGATCGCCAAATAAGACAGAAAGAAATGCGATAATAAGCATATCTCCGACATCAAAAAACCCCTCCGCCGTCAAAAAAGCGGCGGTAAAAAGAGTACCATCCCCCTCGAAGACGAGCCCAATCGCCACCAGCGTATACCCGAGCGGCCGCCAGAGCGTGAGATAAAACAAGAATAAGGAGTGTAATTTCATGAGTATTATTATAATAACATAAAAAATAGAAAGATAAAAAAAGAAAAATTGACGGGATAATGTCGTCGTTAATTTTTCTGTTTTTTTATGTTAGTTGACATTTTTTATATCTAGTGATACGGTAACTTCAGACACTTCACCGTAAATTCATAAAAAGAAAAGGAGGACATGTGCTCCTGAGAAAAATAATATTGAGCTTCATACTTGCGGTAGCCGTTTGGTCGCCCGCTTTGGCGGATCATACGGTTGACTCGATTTTCAAGAATAATGATTGGGACGTAAACATTTGGGGATATGCCAATATCTCGGGCGAACCGGGAAAAGATTTTATGTCGTATCCGACGCGTATCCGAACGACCGTAAAATACAAAGAACATTGGCTTGCTTTCACGGAGGTCGATGTTTCTCATTTTTTCCAGTCGAATGCTCCCTACAACCCCATTACTCAGGCATGGATAGGTTATAATTTCGGAAAAACCGACAATATTTTTTCGGATGTTATGATACGAGCCGGTTCCATATTGACGTCCGGCGGATTATATCTGCCACCTGCTTACATGGCGGTCACGGCCGTCAGCCCCACAAATCCGTTCGGACACTACGCAACCGGCATTCAGGTATCGAAGGTTTGGAAAGACTTTACGTTTACGGCTGATTTTACAGGAGCCAGTGAACGATCCATTCAAGATCCAAAAAGAATGAGCAGATTTGAAACTTCGCAACGTTTTGATTGGAATGTAATGAAAAACGAGAAAGGAAAAACCGCTTTACAGCTTTCACTTTTCAATGCCTGGAGCGCTGACGCCTATCACCGTATCGGGCTTGGAGTAAAATATAGACCGTTCGATGATCTGGGTCTGTATGCCGGTATGTTCAAATCGCAAGAACATTTGTCTGACGGAAGAACAGAAAATGAGATTGGCGGGTATGTACTTGCCGACTACAACCTGTTTAAATTTCGCGATGACTTTATTGACTTCGATGTCCGTCCGCACATCATGTTCGAAAAGACCGGCGGAACAAAAGATTATACCGGGTATACCGGCGGCGTCAGCTTTGTACTTCCGGAAGACGGAACGTACGGGAGACTGAACGGGTCAAAAATATCGGTTGATCTTATGAATACAACGACGCAGATTGAAAACGGTCCAAAAGTAACCGATCATCCGATTATGCTGAATTTTCGGATCTTTTTTTAGGAAAAAATGCATATCAAAAACCGTCGGGCAATCGGCGGTTTTATTTTGTAAAAAAAATAGATCCGGTTATTTCTTCTTCGCCTTTTTTGCGGTGATCTTCGCGGATTTTATTGCGAGGCGCTTTTTCGTTTTTTTGGAGCGTGTCGCTTTATTTTTCGTATTGACGCTTATTCGTTTTGCCATGTCTTCATTATACATGAAAACATGTATGTTTGCCACTACTGACCTTTCCACATTACCTTAACGAAAAATCCGCATATTTCGCCGATTGTTTGCTGTTCACCAAAAATATCGTTTCACTGTACTGCGAGTACAGCTCACGATATTTTAGGCTCCACAGCTACGCAATCGGCTGAAATATTCGAATTTTTCCATGTTAAGTCAATGTGGAAAGGTCAGTAAATTAGAAAACGCCGCCCGAAGAATAGACTTCGGGCGGTAAAATATTAAAAGAGATGGGCAAACTTCTGAGAATGCTCGCGCATACTCAACCCTTCCGGTGCCAAGTAGAGAGTCATATGGGTAAAGGTTTTGTTATTTAAAACAAAATATACTTCATCGGGAACTCGCCAAATCGCCTCCATTACTGTTTCTTGGCGCGGTGCGAACGCGAAACATTCACACACGCCCTTCGGGGTTTTGACTTCATCCACCTCGCCCAGATATTCTCCGTTTTTTCCGATCAACAGCATGACTTCGACATGAGCATATCTGTCTGTCCGGCTTTTGTAAAAATCAGAGCCAATCTCATTATCGACTTTCAATTCTCTCAAAGCATCTTTTTGTACATAGTTTGAGAGCCAAGGATACTCAGCAAAACCGGCATTAATACTATTTACTCTGTTTCTTTCTTTATAATCGACCATCGTTTTTCTCCTCAATAAGTCGGTAAGTTTTCAATACTGATGCAAATATATCATGTTTAAATATATATGTCAAATACACAAAACGGAAAAAGTATCGCGTTAAAAAAAGGAAAGTATGAAAACTATTACCGTTTTTTACCCGTCGGCAGCAGCCGGCCCCTGCGCCGGAGCGAGCAACGCTCGCGATCAATCAAATGCCCCACTACGCCCTGTGCTACGCGGGACACCACTTCGCTCGTGAGAAGTGAAGATGATAATTGGTATTCGTATGTGCTTGCACCGCGTAGCTCCCTTGTGAAGCTTGGGAGCGAAGTGGTGCACCCTGGGGGGATCGAACCTCCGACCTCACGCGTGTGAAGCGTGCGCTCTAACCATCTGAGCTAAGGGTGCAAAACAAAGTCAAAAGTCGAAAGTTAAAAGTCTGTAAAGTCACGACGACACCAACATTAGACTTTTGACTTTCTACTTTTGACTTTATGGACTTATACTACCCACGCAGCCGGAAAATGTAAAGGCGTAGGCGCGGAAATTTCCGGATTTCGAACGAATTTCCAAGGTCCCGACCATTTCTTTATTATCTTTTAATAGATGAAAAAGGCCGGAACGATTTATGGAAATAGTACTGTCTTCCCCGACATCGGCTCCGCAAATTTCAGGCGAGATCGGCTCGCGGTTCCAAAGGACATCGACGGTAGCCTCTTTTCCTGTATGAGAAAGCACAGCATTTACTTCTGTTCCATGACACAAAAGTGAGACGCTCGCATTTTGTGAACGCGATTCCACGTACTCGCCCGCCGAAAAGAACGGACCGTTCAATTGAATTTTTCCTTCGCTTTCTTCCGGTTCTTTGCGGTATGTCTCCTCCATTTCTTCCACATAGCCGAGCTGATTTCCGATCCAGCCGCGCAAATATCCGCAGTACGTTTCCTGCGTGGCAATTCCGCATGTACCGCCGTGAGAGTGTTCACTGTGCTCCCAATCTTCGCTTTCCGAAGGATTTTTGATTCCAAGAAGTTCACGAATTTTATGTTCTGTTTCCGCATACGCGCCTTCGCCCGAATGTGAGTAAACGATATTCCCATTCCCATCCGACAAATATTTCGTCGGCCAATAGTTGTTAGAAAAATTGTGCCAATTCAAATGTTCATTGTCCAAAAGCACTGGCCATGTAACACCGTACTCTTTTATTGCTCGCTCCACATTCACGGGATCTTTCTCGAACTCGAATTCCGGCGCGTGAATACCGATAATAACCAGACCTTCGTCTTTATATTTTTTATACCATTCTTTGATATATGGAAGCGTTCGGGTGCAGTTCACGCATGAGTACGTCCAGAAATCCACAAGTACAACCTTTCCGGCAAGATCGTCCAAATGAACGGTTTCAGGACCAATCCACACGCGCCCTTCAATTTTTGGTAGTTTAGCCATAAGTTTATAAGTTAGTGGTTTCGGTCATATAATCATAACTTTTTTTTAAAAAATTGGCAAAAAAAAGCGGCCGATGTGGCCGCTTCTGTTTCAGGTTGCTTTTCTACTTTTTACGAACGACGAATGCGCAAAGGACTAGGTTGAAAACTATACTCGATCCCGGTATCAATACGCCCAAGATCGTGCCATCAGAGCCCATCACTGAGAACGCGCATGCCAGCACTGTCAGCATCCACACGGGGAATGTTTCGCGTATGGGAGCAAAGAACATGTCCTCAGCCATCGGAATTCCCGCAATGGTCAACGCGATCGTTCCGGCAACGACGCCGGCAAAATCGCTGATCGTTAACCAATAATACGCGGCGACGCCTGCACAAATAGCGCACAACGTTTCTCCCCATCTCCAATCCCACTTTCCGCGAATGGCGGTAGCGATCATACACGCGACGGCGCCGATCGTCCATCCGAAAGGCAGAAGCCAGAAAAGTTTGTCGGGTGCTGCGGCGTATGTTGCCCAAGTCAGCAGCGAGTCTAACACTGCCCACATGAGCCAGCTCGCGGGACGCGTTGGTGGAGCCTTTTTAAGCAGAACCTTCCCCGAAGAGTAAAGCAAGTTGACGGTCGCGATCGCCGCCCCGATATATAGCAAAATGTTCATTGAACGTCTCCAAAAAGCGCAAAAAATGTCAAAAAATGCAAGGTTTAAATCGACTTTTATTATATCAAATTGATATCGTTTTGTCAAGTTTCTATCCAGCAAAGACAGTTAAAACACTTCTCGCCTGTTTCTATCTGTAAAGATTTTAAATTTATGATCGCCCGAAAGTATTTGCGCGTTTACTATTCCCTTTTTATCGGGTGGGCGAACGGAGACGCGCAGGCTGTATTTTTCGAGGAAGTATTTTTTTATTTGCTCGCGGGTTTTTGTGCCGCTTGGCATTTTGAACGGCTCGTATTTTTTTGTGTTTTCTGAAAAATATTTTTTGTGGTTTTCATGTAAAACTACGATCATCTGACAAACGCTGGTCTCCGGCTCCATTTGAAACGTTTCGAACGGGGGTACAACCCCCGTCCGGCGACAAATAACAACCGGTGTCGTGACTTTACGGACTTTATGGACTTTCGACTTTATAGACTTCGGCAAAGCGGATGCATAATCCATCACCGCACTATTGAATACCGAACTCGGAACGCCGCTTTCCGCGAGGGCTTTTTCTGCGTTCTCTCTTGTTCCGAATATTTTTTTGAAGTTCGTGTCGAAGGCGACATGAGGCTCGTTCCACGTGAATGATAGAATCGCCGACGCGGTATACTCCCCTATTCCGGGCAATTTCATGAGCACATTTTTGTCGTGCGGAAATTCCCCGCCGAAGTCGCGAACGATGATCTTCGCCGTTTCGATCATGTTCCTCCCGCGGTTGTAATATCCGAGCCCCTCGTAATACGGCAAAAAATCTTCCCACGTGGTTTTCGCCAGCTTTCGAAGCGTCGGAAATTTTTTCAAAAATCGCTCATAAAAAACAATACCGCGGGAAACCTGCGTCTGTTGGAGCATGATTTCGGAAACGTAAACCTCATATGGCGAAATGCTTGGGCGACGCCAGGGAAGAGTGCGCTTATTAAGCGAGTACCAATTTAATATTTCAGTGATATTTACTTTCGCCATAAATTTTCAATTTTCAATTTTACAATTTTCAATCAATTTACAATGTTTCAATATCAAATTTTCAAACTCGACGTTGCCGTTCGTGTTTGAAAATTGCAATTTGAAAATTTATTGAAAATTGAAAATTCGTAAATTGAAAATTATTCTTCGAACTTTGATAAAGGACACCCCTCATGATCTTTCACTCTCGCCGTACAATATTTTCTTCCATACTCAATCACCCTATATGTAAACAAAAACCACTCGTCTTTGGGAATAAGTTTCATCAGGTCCTGCTCTATCTTCTCAGGGTTTTCTTCCTCGGTGAGTCCCCAAAGTCTTGTAAGGCGTTTGACATGTGTGTCGACGGCGATACCTTCGACCACTCCGTAGGCATTTCCCAGTACGACATTCGCTGTTTTTCTGGCGACCCCGGGAATAGTGAGCATCTCCCCCATCGTCTTTGGGATTTCTCCGCCGAATTTTTCCGAAACCATTTTTGCTGCAGAGAGAATGTTCTTTGTTTTATTTTTATAGAACCCCGACTGAAAAATATCTTTTTCAAATTCCGAAGGTTCAACCTTCGTGTAATCGGCAAGCGTTGGATATTTCTTGAAAAGCGCGGGTGTTATTTCGTTTACTTTTTTATCGGTGCATTGCGCGGAAAGTTGGACCGCGACGAGCAGTTCCCAACTATTTTTATAATTGAGCGCCATCTTCGCCTCCGGAAAAAGTTTTTTCAGTTCGACTAAAATGAGGGTCGCTTTTTGTTGAAGTTTCATTTGTTTATGATAACAATTTATCATGAAGAGGGTGTATTGACTTTTATATATCAATATGCTATAAATAAGAAGGTTTTAGCACAAACAGAGAAAGGAGCTCAAAATGAGCGAAATAACAGAAATAACAGAAATACAAGAAAGTATCAAAAAAACAGTTGAAGAAAGATTTCAAAGTTTTCTGACGGTTGTCCCCTTCGATTCCAATGCGCAGCCATTCTGCATTGAGGAGGACGACGAATATGTACTTGGAAACATTTATCTCATCGATGAGTGCGGCGGAAAAATTAAAACCGTGAGCCTTCACGAAACCGTAGGTGAATGCTTGGATAAATTTTCGCTCGAAGATCGGCAGGATGTTTCCTGCGTCCTTTTCCCGGAGGCGCAACAAATCGCCTTCATACCAAAATAATAAAAAGTCGTCCCTGTTGTATCGGGACGACTTTCTTTTTTTATTGAGCAGGAGGCGTTGTCGTTGCCGTGACCGGCAATATGCACGCTGTTTTTTCCGCAAGCGTTTTCATTTCCACCTTGCCGGAGAGTTCCGAACCGTCTTTGAATATCCACGTCGGGTAACCGGTTATTCCTTTATCTTTACATTCCTGAGTCTGCCCTACTGAATCGGAGGTCGAACACTCGACATAGGGCAAAAGATGCGCCGAATCGCCGAACTCCTTTTTTTGATCTTGGCAATGAGGACACCAAAAAGCTCCGTAAAATTTTGCACCCGAATCTGTAATGCATTGCGCAAAAGCATCATATATGCCCGATCCGGACGGTTCCTTTGTGCCGGAAAAGTTTCCCGTTTTGATCGCAAAAAGCAACCCGCCGCCGATAACTATTATTATTGCGCTCCAAATAAGTATTTTCATAAGTTTTGTCGAATTAAGAGTAAAGTATGTTCGTAATTTTACCACTTTTCTTTGACGGCATCAAGAAATACCCCCCCATTTTTTCTTGCCAAAAAGAAAGAGATGTTGTAGTATCCGTACAGGTTTACTGTTCTTTACAACTTCATATCTCCATACGGGAAGGAATCACTATGACTCAATTAACGCAGATAAGAAAGGAAGAATCCCTGAAATTGGCGGTCATGACCGCACCTCTTATCAAAGATTTAATGACGACGCCGAAGATTATGCGAACAGTGATGTATTCATTGTTGCCTATCTGTGCGTTCTCCATATATCTTTTCGGTATCAGCGCGCTTGTGTTGATACTCACCACAATTATTTCCTGTGTTGCCACCGAACAATGGTGTAATACAAAACTCGGCAAAGGCGTTACTGTAACCGATGGTAGCGCGATCGTCACCGGCATATTACTCGCACTTACCTTACCTCCGGGATATCCTCTCTGGATGGCTTGCTTTGGGGGAGCCTTTGCGATAGCTGCCGGGAAGATTTGCTTCGGCGGATTGGGAAAAAATATTTTCAATCCGGCGCTGGTAGGTCGTGTATTCATTCACATATCCTGGCCTCAGGCGATTACTACGTGGGTACCTCCGTTCGCGCTTCACCGATTTACGGAATTCATTCCGAGTACGTTTACCGGCATACTGTGCAAACCGATACCGATTACCGATTGGCTTACCACTATTCAAGTCGACGGATTTACCGGTGCGACGCCGCTCACACTTTTCAAGTTCCAGCAGATCGCTTCAGATCCGCTCGCTATGGCAACGGGATTCACCTCCGGTTCGACAGGCGAAACGTGTGCGATCCTTATCTTACTCTGCGGTTTATACCTTTGGTGGAAACTGCGACACTACGGATATGACGGGAACATTCCCCTTTCCATGCTTGCCGGTGCGGCGATAACGGGCGGAATTTTCTATTGGCTGAATGCCGAGATCTATCCCGACCCGCTTTTTATTCTCACTTCGGGTGGGTTGCTTTTTGGGGCAGTATTCATGGCAACCGACCCGGTCGGCGCACCTATAACACCGCTCGGACGAATCATTTTTGGAGTGTTTATCGGATTTTTGGTCGTTATGATTCGCATCTTTGGAGCATTTCCCGAAGGCGTAATGTTCGCGATCCTTTGTGGGAACGCAGTAATGCCGATTATTAATCGTTTGATACAGCCAAGACCGTTCGGCGTCGGAAGGGGTGCAAAATGAATGAAAAAAACATCACAAAAAGTACTTTGCCTTTCGTTATCGGATCGGTAATCTGTGCGGCGCTTCTTGCTTTGACCGTTCAAACAACGGAAAAACCGATCGCGGAAAACATGCGCGTAGCTACGGAAATTGCGGTAAAGGGTGTGTTCCCCGACTCTGCAAAATTTATTTCTTTTGCCGTCGACGGAAAAAAACTCAAAGCGGTCGATTCCGAAACTTCCAAAAAAGCGGAAAAGATGTACGCAACCTATGACGCGACCGGAAAATTTTCAGGAGTCGCTATTCCTGCGGCGGGACCGGCGTTTAAAGACGAACTGAAAATCTTGTACGGATACAACTCAGACAAAGAATGTATCATCGGGTTCAAGGTCTTGAAAAGTACGGAAACGGCGGGTTACGGAGATAGAATTTCCGATCCGAAAGAAACAAAATTTCAAGAGAGCTTTTTATGTCTCGATGCCAGACTAAATTCTGAAAAAATGGGACTTGAACGAAATATCGAAACGGTGGCTTCCGGGAAAAAGACGAACGGATCGCAAATCGATGGTATCGCGGGTGCAACCGTGACTTCCAAAGGACTCGGCGTCATAATCAACAAAAGCGCGCAAAGAATAATTCCGATTATTTACGGGAATCTGAGCGTTCTACAAAACGGGAATAAGTAAAAAACACGGCGCGTCTGAAAAAACGGACGCGCCATTTTTTGGGTCATACACAAAACATGGTTTTAGAAAATCATACACAATGCAGTATAAACAAAAAAAAGATAAAAAATAATTTTCAATTTTCAATTTTGCAATTTTCAATAAATTTTCAATATCTTAATTTTTCAATTTCCAAACCCGAACGATGCCGTCGTATTTGAAAATTGATATATTGAGCCTTGAAAATTGATTGAAAATTGCAAAATTGAAAATTGAAAATTTTTATGCAAAAATAGGTTTAAATTTCAGATAGTTTTAGACTGCATATAGTAGAACCATGTTTTGCGTGTGACCCCATTTTTTGATTGACAATTAATATTTTGCGTGTATCGTTAACTATAGTTTTTTTGTTGTTTGAAACTTGTCTGCTTTGAATCTGTGAGGTTTCGGGGCGGTAAGGGGAGAAAATTCTATGAAGGAAGGAAAAACACCCGTAACATGGGATACGTTTTATGGCGATGTATTTGAAAGAAACTGGGTTTTTGCGCTTATGATCGGTCTCTGTCCGACACTCGCGGTATCAACTACGGTATTAAACTCTCTTTCTATGGGGGCCGCGGCAACATTTGTCCTCATTTGTTCAAGCGTACTCATTTCCATGCTTCGAAAAGAAATACCGAATGATGTCAGGATCACCGCGTTCATCGGCATTATCGTGACCTTTGTTACCATTGTCGACTATTTGATCCAGGCGTGGTCTCTTGAGATCTACGCATCGCTTGGCGTGTTCATCGCCCTTATTGTGGTCAATTGTATAATTTTGGGACATGCCGAGTCCTATGCGTACAAAAATTCTGTGCTCGCGACCGCAGTAAATGCGTTCGGGGCGGGCGTTGGGTTCACTGTCGCTCTGGTTTTACTCGGTGTTCCGCGTGAAATTCTCGGGAGCGGTACCATATTTGGATACCATATTATGTGGGAAAATTTCCAGACATGGCTTGTTATGCAAACTCCGGTCGGCGGATTTCTGACATTGTTTTTTTGGGTCATGCTCATCAAATATATAAAATTAAAACGGAACAAGGCCATTGCCAATGGTGGAAAATGTTCCTCCGTAGATACTCATAACGAAGGAGGTTGCCATGGGTGACAGTCTGTTTATTTTTATGAATTCAATGCTTGTGAATAATCCCCTTGTTGTTCTTTTTTTAGGACTTTGCTCGTTCGTTGGCGTTTCCAAAAAAATAAACGAAGCGGCTTCCATGGGCATTGCAGTCATACTGGTTACTTTTATCAGTCAACAGATCACATTCGTACTCAACTACCCTTTGGAGTACTTTGCCGTTGAATATTTAAGACTGATGGTTTTTATCTCTGTCGTCGCATCTCTTGTGCAAATCATGGATATCGTGATGAAAAAATCCCTTCGAGGAATACATCAGCTGTTTGGAATTTACCTGGCTCTGATCACCACGAACTGTCTTGTCTTATACGTTTGCATTGCGCAAGTCAACAAAGGCTATACGTATTTTGAAAGCACGGCGCTCGGTTTAGGTACGGGGTGCGGATACTTGTTGATGATGGTTATCATGGCGGGCATTCGAGAACATTTGGAATATTCCGACCCGCCCGAGTTCGTAAAAGGGACACCGCTCATATTGCTTATCGCCGGTATCTTGTCGCTCATGATCCAAGGATCTGCCTGAATGGCGGTTTGATATGTGGCATGAACTGATAAAAATTATGCTCATAGCCGGAACCTTCTTCTTTTTGATATCCATGCTTCGAATCGGCACGCAAAAATTCGCGCTTCGATTTGAGAAAGAACACCCCGAATACGGCGATTCGATATCAAGAGAACCAAGCGAGTGCGTTGCCTGTAAACTGAAGAAATTATGCGAACATAAAATGAGAGAAAAATAGTAAGATAGAAAAACGGGACGATATATTGTCGTCCCGTTATTTTATTACTGTCGGTAATACGTTCCAATGAGCTCGGCTTGGTCTAAAATTTTTCCTTCCATCGATGCGAGCAGTTCCTGTTTGTTTGCTCCTTCCGGCAAAGCAAGCATCTGCTTAAGCGCAAAAAGTTTAAAAATATAACGATGAGTTCCATCGGGTGGGCAGGGCGGAGCATAGCCGATCTCGCCGTTTGTGTTCATGCCAAAAATTCCGGACGGAGGCACGCCATCTTCAATAATCGCGGTATCGGGAGGAATATTCCAGACGATCCAGTGATCCCATATGCCGTCCATGCGTATGGTGCGCGGAACATCCGGGTCTTCCATAATGAGCGCCAAGCTTTTCGCTTCCCGGGGTATGTTCGCAAAAACAAGCGGCGGGTTAATGCTTTCCCCGTCGCACGTATATTTTTCCGGGATAGCTCCGTCATTCCCGATAGCGGAGCTTGAAATTTCGATCTTCATATCATTATTATAAATGAAACGGATAATATTTTCCAATCGTCTTTTGTATCACGTTGACGATATCATTAGTACATGATATGTTTGTGAGAGATGTAAATTGTCTAGGAGGTAAATGTTGTGATCTCTTCGATTGTCACGCATGACGAGTTCTTGGCGCTTCGCGAAGAACATAAAAACAAGAAAGAATTCAAACAGCGATTTCATGTGTCTCCCGAAAGGCTGACCGAACGGGAAGAAATGGACGTGCTCGCCGGCGTACTCGAGCATCTTTCCAAACCGCCGAAAAAATTTTCCGAGCTCAGCATTGACGAGCTGACAATATCAAAAAACACATGGGAAGAAAACCCCATCGCCGCGATATTTCGTCATACGGCAAATTTTCTCGGATTTAAACTGGAAGAAAATGTCATCGGTCAGGTTATAAGAATAACCATTCGAAAACGCCGTCCGCCGTCTATCGTGGACATCGCGACCGGAAAAAAACTTCGACTGGACGAAGAAAACGAATGATGCGATCTTGTGAGCATCAAAAATAAAAAGAACGCAAAAACCCGCTTCGAGCAAGCGGGTTTTTTAAATAATATTATTTCCCGTTCTTTCATTTCTCCTTTTGCACAGGGATATCTTTTGGATTAAAGCTCTCCGTCAGTCAGACACTCGTAACGAAGCGTGTCAAAATCTCCACAGTGCAAAGAATGAGTTTCCATTTTTACACTAATTTATTTTTTTATAAACCTTAAAGCGCCGCCTGCTCCCTCTCAAGTTCCGCTATCTGTTCGTTGATCTTTGTTAATCTTTCGCCGTCGTCTGAAGTTCGGCTATCGGTCTTTATCCATGCCAATAAATTTTCCCTATTCTTCTTCAAGTCATCAAGCTGTTCCGCGATCTCGGTTTTGCGATCTTTTGCTTGCGGTTCCTTATTTGAAAAGCTAAAAAAACTCATATGTTTGTACATTATTAATAAATTGTCCCCTTTTCTTATGATTATACTTTAAAACATCTCCTTTGCAAAAAGGATATCATCTTCGCTTCATGCATAAGGATTATAATGAAGAGGATCGGATTCTATGCAAATTATGATAGAAACTGACTTTAAGCAAACCATTTTTTGAGAGGTATACACAATGATAGAAATTGAGCGATTATTTATTGAAGCATGTGAAGAAACGGGCGTGAAAAAGAAAGATAAGAATGCGATCCTTACATTCCTGACTCCGCTTCGTGAAAAAGAAAACGGAGAGGCGCACTATTTTCACTCCCTGCGAGTCGGGTTGCTTGCGCGGGAGGTCGCGCGTTTTACCGGAGACGATGAAAAACCTCTCCTTATGGCAGGCGCCTTGCATGATGTTGGAAAATGCGCATGCGATCCAAACACTCTCGGAAAAAGGGGGCACTGGAACCGGAATGATCAAAGAAAAATAAGAAAACATGTATTATGCGGACATCGCATGCTGAAAGGCCGGTTTAATTTCTCCGCTGAAACGATAGCACTTCACCACCATTTCCAAGCGAATCCTTACCCTCAACGTTTACCAAAAATACCGAGTGAGTATTCAGTGGATACAGTACGGCTTATTTATCGATACGGGAGGATCGTTGCTCTCGCCGACGAGTATGACGCGCTCCACCGCGAGCATTTCAAACGCATAATGACGAGTGAAGAAATTCTGGACACGATGTTTGATTCGAATAAAGACATTTCACCATTGATCGAAGCTCTTTATAAAGCCCGCATATTCGGCGAGTAACGCAAACCGGCGGGGGTATCTCCGCCGGTTTTTTGAAAGAATCACAAAGTTTTTAACTGAGCCTGCAGATCGGTAAAAATCTTATGGATCTTTTTTTTGAGTTTTTTTGTCACATCCTCTTCATATGCGATCTGCAATTCACGGCAATCATAGCTCAACCTCATCCAACCTCGGGTTTCGACATCATCCGACGTGATCCCGTTTTGTCTCTTAATGGCATCGTGCCCCATATTGGAAAGATATACATCTCCGTTTTTCGTACAGAGGAACTGAATAGGTTTCTCTTCAAGAATCGTCTGAATTACCGAATTTTTCGAACTTTCGTTTCTTCCGAATTTTATTTCGTGAGGCAGCGAGATCTCAAATGTGTGAAATAAAAAATCTTGTCGTTAATAATTCGCACATGCGAATTATTAACGACAACGAAAAAAAGAATGGTGTCTATGAACCGAAACCGTACTCTCAGGTACCTTTAATTCATTGAGCGAAATACGGGTCGAATGTTCAAAACAAAAGTACCTAACCTGCTCTGTAGAAAACATATACAACCCATGATATAATAAGCGTAATGAGAACATCAAAATCACCAAACGCCGTGGCGGTGATCGCTTACGAGACAGCCAAACGAACGCTACCGCCGTACCT
>Ga0172379_10000868_pt1 | contig 68454 bp, 76 predicted proteins | sample GrowelOW334metaG_FD_119756 | JGI IMG/M metagenome (GOLD analysis project Ga0172379, IMG submission 119756) | Groundwater microbial communities from an aquifer near a municipal landfill in Southern Ontario, Canada - Groundwater well OW334 metaG | ecosystem: Environmental > Aquatic > Deep... | reverse complement strand
TTGTATAGGATAGCCACTAGTATTTACATTACCATTACTATCTATAACATAAAGGTAGACTGTTTGGCCTGAGGTGAAGGAACCTGGGTTGACTGTGATTTGGATAGAAGAGTTGTTCCAAGTTGTTGGAATTTGAATTTCTCGACGACTAGAGGCTGCATAAGTTGAAGCATTACCAATTTCTACTCGAGCAATTGATTTATCTATATAAATATTGTCATAGAAAAATTCATCTTGCCTAGCTGGTAACCAGTCATCATTATCTACTGAACAGCCTGATGCTCCAGCTGGACACTGATCACAACGAGCATCGCCTGGACAACTAATCCACTTCCATTGTGGCTCAATAGCCGAGTCTACATCTTGATAATGTCCAATAAAAAGATTATCTAAATAATTTGTCTCTGGATTACAAGAGTAGCTACCAAAAGAAGTATCCTCAGACACTAGTACACCATCATACCACATACGCAAGTGTCCATTATTGACTCCCATTACCGAGGGTCGACGATACTCAATCTGCACATGACGGGCAGTGGTAAATTCATCTACTCCCCAACCATTAGCATAAGTAATGGAGAATGGCTCATTACTACAAGAATATTCTGAAAAAGTAAATGGAGGCTCTTCACCACCTTGAGTGATTTGCCAAAAAGCTGTGTTTGGACCGTCTTCACTAATACCAGCATTAGCACTCCAAATCATCACTTGCTTATTTGATCTTTGTTTTAATCCTTCACCTTTGAAAGCTCTGATATAATAATCCAAATATAAATTACGATATTCATCATCTTCCATCAGAGTTCTAGTGTTACCAGCTGTCACACCATTTACAATACCCGATCCAGTCCGAACCCCCATCGAACTATCAATAGCACCAGCATAATATCTAGGGCCACTAGTATTATCACTACGTACTCTATCCCACTTAGCAGCTGTTGGTTGAACTAAATTACCAGCTGTGCCATCTTCAAAATTATCCCATAACACAGGTGGCCCAGCTATTCCGCCTACAGCTAACTTTGTCCCAAAATTAGTACCAGAAATAGTTAATGTCTGCCCATTAGAAACAGTCCCACTGACACTAGATATACTTGGGCTGCCACTTGATGTTGGAGGTAAAGTACCAACTCCAGTGATAGCATTAACAGTTGATGAATAAGCTGAATTATTTGAAGATATATCTTGAGCTCTTACTCTATAATAATATGTAGTGCTATTTGCCAAACCAGAATCATTATATGAATTATTAGTAGGAGTAGCTATTTGAGTAAAGCCTGAAGAAGCAGAAGTAGATCTTTCTACTAAATACCTGGACACACCTACATTATCAGTCGAAGCTGACCAACTCAAAGAAATCTGGTTATCTGAGGCTGTAGCATTTAAATTACTTGGTGTAGTTGGCACAGTTTGATCGCTAGCTGGTGGCTGAACACTAGAACCATTATTTAATATGGTAACAAAGGCAGAAGCATAACTACCACTTGACCAAGTCCAAGTGTGACTAGTGTCACTAGCATCATCCCAAGCACTAGCTACTTTTCTAACACCTAAAGAACCACTAGAAGTTTGGCCTAAAGATGACCATCCAGATTCAACATTAGTAGTCTGCTGATTTTCTAAAACCAAGCTTGAATAAGTGACATCACAAGTGCCAGGAGTTCCATTAGTACTGATGGCTAGAGAGTTTGGAGACACACCCGTTGTTTCTGTAGTGACAACATTATCATTTGGAGTAGTGAGATCTAAACCAGTAGCCCTGTCTAGCACCCAACCAATTTCTTGAAATGAACTAGCATTAGCTCCAGTGTAGTTAATAGTCACTGGTCCAGTACCAGAGCCCCCTACTCCTTTAAAGAGCCAGACTCTACGACGATAACCAAAAGTATTAGTAGCTACTTTGTCCCATGTAGCGCCAAGACCCGAGATGCTAATAGAGTCAGTGGGGAAGCTAACTGGCATAAAAGATAAACCAACAGTTAGATACATGACACTGCCAGTTGTAGCTGTGACTGAGGCTGTAGTTTGTGGATTGCTAGTACCGATATTAGAAGTTAAGTTAGTGATAGTAATTGGTGTACAATCTGATGTCACACAAGCTAAATCAGCACCTGAACAATCTTGATCAATAGTATCTCCACAAATTTCAGTCATACCTGGATTAACATCAAAATTATTATCATTACAATCTGTACCCCCACTAACTATAGTATTATAACCATCATTATCGGAATCATTATCCAGCATTCCCCCACTAGTCATAGCTGGTAAAAGAGGCACATATTGATTGTAGCATTGAGCTTGGTCTGCTTCATAAACATAGCTAGCCAACATACCAATATCTGACAGATTAATACTGCCATCAGCATTTAAATCAAAAGGCTCAAAAGGGCTAGTATCGCCTATATTATCAGCCACACCTTGCACCAAACTATGACACCAATCTAAGTTTTGATAATCACTAGAAGTATAATTTCCTGATATATAATTTAAACAAACACTATCAGCACCACTATTGTATAAATTAATGGCCAAAGAATTATCTACTAGATTAATCATGCCATCATTATTTAAATCTAAAAGTCCATGATTAGTAGTGAACTGACCATTTAATAAACCTAAAAGCACACTACACCATTGTTTTGGCTCAACTACTTCTGTTTGTTCGTTAGTACTCAGTGGGCACTCACCCAGAGCGTCTCCAATAGCCAAATAAGCTTTTAAAGAATTTTTGGAAATACTCAGATTTTGACTATCATGACAAATAGTAATTTTTTGATCTTCCAATTCTGTAATCGGTGGTACAAAATTTACTAATGATTCTTCTCTCTCATATATTGAGTCATCATCTCCGTATTTAGCTATATTTTTAATACGTAAAGCATCACTTTCTTTTAGATTATTAAGCTTTAATGATTTCTCTGTCATTGGTCTTTTTTTGCCATTTTCAATATAGTAATATTTACTGCCATCAGTTACTAAATAACCATTTGGCAAAAGATCTGTCACCTCTTCACCCAATCTATATGAGCTGGCAAAGAATCCCGGTAAGACATCAATCACTCTGGTATACCAGTCATCACCAAAAAGTTCTCTAGCCTTAGCTTCAGATGGTATGTGTCGCAGTATTCCACCAGTTTCCAATGCATAGATCTTAGCTGTGTTACTATGAGTAATTAGTTTGACGCCACCTTTAGCTGGCATAGCACCACCGTCAGGATAACTATCCAATTCACCAAGTGAGACCTCTTTCACTTGAGAAAAATCATCAAACCAAGTCTTATATGTTTTACCCTCTGGGAAAACATATTTTTTGCCATTAGCTCCTATGTAATAAACAGCTGGGTTAGCCTTTATCTTAAGGAGTGATCCTTCACCATAACTAGCTTGAGCAGTAGTGGTTAAAGGAGAATAATATGTAATTAGCATTAAAAATGCTAATGATATGATAGAAAGCCTCTTTGCTATTCTCATAATTTTATTTTAATAATTATATAATGTAGTCATATTATAACACAGAAAAATAACTTTCAAAAATCTAGTCTAGCCACTAAAATTAATACAAATTAACAGCTATCATAGCTACTCTTGACAAATATAGTTTTGTAGTGTATAGTACACGATTATTATGCCCCAGTAGTTAAGTGGGCTGGACTCGAAAACTCTTGTTTTATATATTATACGACCAGATGTAATATCGGGTCGTAATTTTATACATAACAAATATGACAAACACAAGCAACAAAGCTCTGGGTTTTGCCGAATTAGGCATTTCTACAAGTATCTTAGGGCAGCTACAAAGATTAGGTTTCAACACTCCTACTCCGATACAGCATCAAGCTATACCAATAGCCATCAGTGGACAGGATTTAATGGGTATTGCCCAGACCGGCACTGGTAAAACTATGGCTTTTGGTATTCCTATGATCCAAAATTTGGACAAAAATAAAGGCACTGGTCTAGTGCTTTTACCAACTCGCGAACTAGCTGCTCAAGTCGATCAATCCCTCCAAACTCTTGGTCACTCTTTTGGACTACGTACTGCAATTTTGATTGGTGGTACCCCTATTGGTCCACAAGTTAGAGCTCTAGCTAATCGACCAAATATAATTATAGCCACTCCGGGTAGATTGATAGATCATCTAAGTAGAAAAAGAACTATCCTGAGTAATGTAAAAATTTTGGTCTTAGATGAAGCTGACCGGATGTTGGATATGGGCTTTGAACCAGATATTAGAAAAATATTAGCTACTATCCCCTCTGGCCAACGTCAAACTATGCTTTTTTCAGCCACCATGCCTGAAAAAATAACCAGACTAGCTAAAAACTATATGCGCTCTCCTTTGCGGGTAGAGGTAGCCCCAGCTGGCACCAGCGCCAGTGGTATAGAACAAGAAGTTTTTATTGTACCAAAAGACAAAAAACTTTCTTTACTGAATCAATTACTATCTGAATATAAACAACGTATCCTTATTTTCAGTCGCACCAAGCACGGTGCTAAAAAAATAACTAAAGCTGTAGAACTCATGGGCCACCGAGCAGCAGAAATACACTCCAATAAATCCCTAGCTCAAAGAACCAAAGCTCTAAAAGATTTTAAATCTGGTTTTACTAGAATCTTAGTGGCTACTGATATTGCTTCTCGCGGTATTGATGTCCAAGATATAGAAGTAGTAATTAATTATGACTTGCCAGATAATCCTGAAGATTATGTCCACCGTATTGGACGAACTGGCCGAGCTGGTAAAAATGGTAAAGCTATATCATTTGCTGTGCCTGAACAAAAAAGAGATATTTTTACTATAGAAAGATTAGTTCGAGTCAGATTACCAATCAAAGCCCTACCAGAAATGAAAGAACATATTGCTATGCCTAGAGAATCAGATTTTAGACGACCAAGCAATAAACCAGGCAACAGACCAAGTAGAAATTCCGGCTCTAGAAGTCGTCGACCAAAAACTTTCCGATCAAGACGCAGAAATAGTAATTCTTAAAATAAAAAAATTGCCCTAGTGGCAATTTTTTTATTTACTATGTTTTTTCTTAGCCTTAGCTTCCAACATCAATCTTTTTATCTCCAATCTTTTAGGAGTTTTATGAGAACTTGATTTTTGTTTTCTACCAGCGGCATGTTGTCTTTTGGCCATATAAGTATTATTTATTTATATAATATAGACTATTCTAGCTTGTTATTCAAATAAAATCAATGCCCTAAGTAATTAAGTTAAATTACTATTAACACTAGCTCCTGCTTATAAGCATCTCCGTAAACTTGGAGGAGTTTTATTTAGGTAGCTCCACAACTGCCAGCGCTAATATGAATATGGGTTGGTGGATCTGATGGTGGATGATAATAATAATTTCCTCCACAGTCCTCAATAATATCTCTAATAGTGTCCCTCTGACCTTGACCAAAACTAGTACTCCTTAAATCAGCTGCATAAGACCCATCTAGGTGTACTGATGGCCCACCATAATGACAAGATCTTCTAGCATGGACACAAACTGAAGCGAGCCAATTATCTCTACAAGTTGCCAAACCAACATCTTGACTAATAGAAGTAATAATAATATCACTAGGATTTAGCACTGGACTAACATCCACTCCAGTCTTTAGACAAGCAAGCAGCGCCACTAAACTAGGCGAGGCATCTGAACATTGCTCAGGTTTTATACCACTAGTAGTAAAACCCGCACAGTTTCCACCACAAGAAGTACCACCTTCCCAAGATGAAGTACAGCCATAAGCTCCTGGTGTTCCGGCTGGCAGTCCTTGAATGGCTATATTGGGGCTCGCTGGTAAATTACAAACGCCAGCTGCACCTACATCGGCGCTTATTTGTGTCCTATCAACACCCAAAACATCATCTATAAAAAATTTGACTAGTAAATTACTACCAAAAGCCAAAATAATAGCAAAAACTGTATTGATCATAATCTGCTTACCTCTATTAACTCTTTCGGCACTACCGCCTGAGGTCAACCATTGTATCCCACCCCAGACAAAATACACTAGAGCTACAGCCCCCATAGCTCCCAGTAACAGCACTATAAAATCATAAAAGAATTTGGCGATGTCGGCAAAACCACAACTACCACAGGCGATACAAGGCAAGCCATCTAAAATTCCAGCTGCTTGTGAAACATTTGGAAATATCAGTGTAAAAATGCTCAGAAAAAAAATGTATAAAATTGATTTTTTTGGCATAGCTATATTATGATACAAGGTCCCTACTATTTAATAAGTAAATAAAGTATAGCAAAAAATCATCTAAATTAAAAGACAAAGCTTGCTTTTTCAATTTTTGAGATATTTGCTGACTATTGCTTTAATTATTAACTTTGATATCAATTACTACTAAATTATCACTATCATACTTTATTTCAAAAAAATCAGGTGAAAATAAACTCTTATCAAATTTTATTATTTGTTCCTCTGTACCTTCTATAAACTTATCTACATGAAAATACAAATAATAATATGCTTGATCTGGATTATGAAAAATAAATTGTTCCAATTGACCATATGGACATAATTTAATTTTTTTATACAATTCTTCAGCTGAGCTTGAATCAGCTAAGTCTTGAACGTACTGATACCGCTTGGAAAAAATAGCCGATGGGTGATTATTGTGCTGATTATAATACAATAAATTATTTATAGGGATAAAAGCCATAATTTGTGGAATGGTCTGTAAAGTTAGTTTTGAGCTGGTTTGAGGATCAGCCTGCAAATAATTTGATAAGTTAACAATTTTGGCTGGAATATTTCTTGACTCTACTCGACGATTCTTTATAGCTGGATCATCAATAAAAAAACCAAAAATAGCTTGACTAGCCAATAAGCCAGTGGCTAAGACACAAGCTAAATAATAAAAACTTTGCTTTTTGGCTAGTCCATAATAATTCCAAAGACGCTCTAGTCCATAAGCAGATGTGATAGACAATATACTTGGCGCCAGAATATAAAAACCCCGAAATTCTTGAAAAGGTTTTTTAAAAAACAATAATAAAATAATACCCGCTGCCCACCAAATAAAAGTTGTCAAAAAAAGATACAGTAATGGTTTGATAAATTTATTATTTCTATAATAAATCATTGTGCCTAAACCAAATAATAAAAAAATATTAATAAAAGACAAACTTTTAAACATCGGCAACCAAAAATCCAAACCGCTAGGAATAAATAAAGCAGTTTGCCAACTTTCCATGCCAAATTTCCAATAATCTAAAAACAGTGGCCCGAGAAAAGGAGCAGCCACAACAATGGCTACTAACATTGTTTGAAATAATCTAAAAAAATAAAGCTTTATTTTTTTGCTATCTTGATTAAAAGCTAAAAGCAAAAGAGCCAGTGCAGCAAAAATAAGCCATAAATAATAAAGCATAAAAATTAGGCCAGCCACTAAACCATAAATTAATGCTTTGGCTTTACCCCATTTATCAGTATTAATAGCCGAGTACAAACCTAAAAACCAAAAAATACTAAGGCCAACTGCCAAAACCTCATAAGGTTTTCCAATTAGTACGTCTTTATCCAAAATAGTCATTATCAAAAGTGGCGACAAGAGTATAAATATTTTCCCTGGTAGATCATTATTAAAAAATCTTTCATTTTTTGATAAAATCCATTTTTGAAAAAAGTATAAAACTATGGGGAAGGAAAAGAAAAAAGTAATGCTGGCTAATTTAGCAATAACTACGCCATTTAAAGACATCAATTTCCCAATTTGACCAAAAAACCAAAAAAAAGCTGGCGGATAAAAAGACGACAATTGATGAAAAGCAAAATCCGAACCAAAAATACCACTACTAGCAAAATTATTATACATAGCACTGATAGTGACTTCGTCACCTTGCAAACCCCAAAGTAAAAGCCCTAGATTATTAACAAACAGAGCATATGAAATGGCACTAATTAGACCAAATAGTATTAAAAAATAAATTGGCTGATATTTTTTATAAATAATAAAAAAACTAGCTATTAAAAAAATAACCAGCAACAATTTTATTATTAGATACATTTGCACATCAAATAAATTCATATTTTTTCTTTATAGACCCAATGCTTATACAAAATAAAATTGATAAGCGCCATCAGGGCAATAGTAATTAACCTCACTAATATATAATTAAAGCCTAATATCTGATGCATAAAATACATCAAAAATATAGCGGCTAAATAATTGCCAGCTACCAAGACAAAATATCGCTGCAATTGTTGCCAAGGGATATTTTTTGATTGAAAAGTCCAATATTTATTTAACAAAAAATTATAAGTAATAATCAAAATCTGCTCTAGTGCCACAGCCAAGACAGCAGGTAAATGAGCTTTTTCTTTTAACAAAAATAATAACGCCACATCAATTAAAGTAGCACTTCCACCAATCAGCAAAAATTTAAAAATTTGATGTTTAGCTGATGCTATATAATTTTTTATACCAACTAATGTCATAACTATTTAATATGATAAAGCCTATTTTTATTATCCCAATATACTACTGCATCCTGGGGACTAGGTGAAGCAGCCTCTAATTGATTTTCCTCTACAAAAATAATCCGCTCCCATGAAAAATCAATTAAAGTAGAAAAAGCCCCAACCACATGCGCATTATTATTTTCAAAAGGAAAAGGGAAAACCATAAAAACTCTAACTGGATTTTTTTGTCCCACCTCTTCTACCATTTGTTTTAAGCTACGGCCACTTTGATAAACATAAGGATAATCATTTTTAGCAATAATAACCCAATAAGCTAAATTGTAAATTATAATTAATGAAACTAAAGCATAAAAATATTTTTTGGGCCAAGCGCGATACATTTTTTCTAGCAAAAGCACAAAAATTAAAACTGCTCCTACTTTTGGCAAATAAGTATAGCGCGAAACTAGAGGCATCCACCATTTATCTACGGCAAAAATAGTTGGTAAAGAAGCAATTAGTAGCCAAAATAAACCATAATAAAATAATAAAGATTTTCTTAGAATAAATATAACCAATATCAAGAGTAGAAAACTAGCCACATAAAAATAACGATAATTGCTAATATCAATCAACTTGCCAAAAGGCACAATAGTATCAATAATTATCACTGGCCAGCGCAACACTTGCCAGAAGTCTAATTGCCAATAACCACTACTGATATTAACACTACCTTGTTGCCAACGGTATTCAAAAAAAGCATAAACAGCATTGATAATAAAAATAAAAAACAATAAAAATTTATGATATAAAGTCAACGCTAGCTTTTTTCTGCTGATAACAAAAAAAATAAAAGTTAAAATAATTAAAGGCCCAGAAATAAAAGCTATTTCTTTGGTGCCTAGAGCCAAAATAAAAAACAACCAGACTAAAATAGCATTTTTTAATTTATTATCCTCTAAAAAGAGCCAATAAAAATAAACTGCTAATAAAATAAATAAAGTCGTCAAACTATGAATATTAGCTGATATCCAAATAACTGATTCATAAGCTGAGCCCGCTACTAAAAATAATATTGCTCCTAAATAAACTACTAATTTATTTTTTACAAACTTACTCAGTAATAACCAGACCAAAAAAGTGCTCAATATATGCACCAATATTGTAAACAAAAAATAATAAGCGGCTTGATAATAAAATAATTTGTAACTAACATAATAAAACAAATTCATGACTGGTGAATAATAACTAGACATTTTAAAAGTCATGATATCTCTAAAACTCTGCATTTTCTGAGCATGCCAGAGCCAAGTAAAGTCATCTGAAAAGAAATAACCAAATTTTAAAAGCCAAACAAACAAAAATAAGCCTAGCAGGGTAAAAACTATAAGTGCTTTTATTTGTCTATTTACTATCATAATGCCTAAAATCAAAGACAGGCTTATTATAACAAAAAACCCCGCCCGAAGCGAGGTAGAAAACTAAAAATTTCCAATATATTACTAATTTATCTTATATAAATAGATAGCTGGACCTTTTTCACGCTTAATTACCTGAATGGCTGTCCAACCCTCCATAGGCCAAACATAAGTAATCACTCGCGAACCGGGTTTGAGCTCTTTTTCCAACTTAGCTTTCATTTTAGGAAAAATTCTAGGAATTAGAAAGAAAAAGACTATGTCCATATCTCTTAGATTAACCAGCCAAAAATCTCTAAATTTAATTTCTACTTGCCCTTTACTAAACCAAGCCCTTACTTTAGCTATAAAATATAACAACAAAGATATTTCATAACCAACTGCCTTAGCCTGTTTTTTACCAGCAGCCAAAACTACTTTGCCATCTCCGCAACCTAAATCACAAAATTTTTCTCCTGGCTTTATATCAGCTAATTTCATAACACTGTCAATATCTTTATGCCACATTGGTACCCAACCAATCGCCCGAATAAAAGCATAGGCAAATGTCAATAAAAATATAATAATTAAGATAAGAATAAAATAAGGCATTTATTTTTTAATTAATTTATAACCACCTCAGTATAGCAAAAAACCATCTTAAGCAAAAGCCAAAAGATGATTTTTTATTTATTAAAATATTAGTGCTCTAATCATTGTCCTCTCTATCTTGTCTAGAGTCTTTACCTGATTCATTATTAGAATTTCTATCCTCTGAATCCTTATCCGAATCTTCATTTTGCTTATCAGTATTTTTATCTCTCCTATTTTCTATAAAGCTATCATATCTTTCAGAATCCTTCTCACTATCCTCGTCTAAATCATCATTATACTTATTAATAGCTTTTTTGGCCTCATCAATTTTATTTATTACTCCTTCATCTTGATTTTTCTCTGCCATATCACCAATATTATCTAAGTATTGAATAATATCTTTATTTTTTTTCTTAATAGCCTCTTTGGCTTTTTTGGCTGATTTGGCATTACTTATTTCCTTGGAGGTAGCTACTGCCTCTTCTAGATTATCAACTACTTCATCCAAACTTTGTTTGATATTGCTATTATTTTCTCCTTGGCTACTAGTGTCCTCCACTGCAATATTTTCCTGAGCCATATTTAAAGCTTCTTTTAAGCGACGTTCAGACATTTTATTTAAAGTATCTACTTGGGCATTTTTGGTAAAAGATAAATTTTCTTCCACATTTTCAATAGTCTTCTTTAAAGGATAAAAAGAATGTCCCGGTGTGATATTATCATTATTGGCAGCATAAACTGCTGTGCTACCCAAAATTATCACCACTAATAAAGCAGTGTAAGAAACCTTAGCCAACATTGAATATGGTCGGAAAAATACCCGACCTAATTTTTGTAACTTACTGTGCAATATAAAACTATAGATTTTAAATTTAATTTTAAAATCAGCTTGCTTACTAAGCGATGGTTTTGGTAAGTTTGATAAGTTTTTTTCTAAATTATCCATATTATTTGTCTAATAGTTCTCTTAGTTTTGCCAAGCTCCGACTGATTTTGGTTCTAATTGCTCCTTCGTCTTTATCTAAAAGCATTGCTATCTCGGTGTTACTCAGTTGATCTACAAATCTCATCAATAATATTTCCCGATCGCTACTGTCCATTAGTTTGATAATTTTCATTATTGCCTCTAGCTCATATTCCAACTCTACTTTATCAATATCACCTTTGGTCAGATATCTATCTTCCAACAGCTGCGTTTCTCTATTGGCTACCCGATAATAATTGACCAAATGATTATGGGCAATAGCATAAATCCATGATTGAAAAGAGCGACTTTGGTCAAAATCTTCAAAACTTTTTAGAGCTTTTAAAAAAACTTCCGAAGTAAGATCTTCGGCCACCTCTCGATTAAAATTGACCCGATATAAAAAATATACAAATATTTTATTTTTAAACTGGTCATAATAGCTAATGAAATTGTCACTTTTGCTATTCATAATAATATACAAATATTAGCAACTAATGTTTCACCATAAAATGCCATTATAGCAAAGTATCAAACTTTGTCTAATGGTGTAACAAAATTTTATTTACTTTGTATTAATTTATATAAGACTAATTATTAATAAAATAAACAAAAAATATGAAAAAAACATTTACAATACTTGCAGTATTGGTAGCAATGATATTTTCAATATCACAAGGCTTAAGAGCCAATGCCGCTAGCTATACTTTACAACAAGTACAAGCTCACAATACCAGCACAAATTGTTGGGTTATAGTAAACAATAAAGTATATAACCTCACAAACTATATTACCCAGCACCCCGGTGGAGCAGCGGCTATCACTAGTCTCTGTGGTACCAATGGCACAGCAGCCTTTTCTGGACAACACAGCGGCAATGCTACTGCTAATGCCCAATTAAATAATTATTTTCTAGGCAACCTTACGACTGCTGATACTACCAAGCCATCTGCTCCTAGCAACCTAACAGCCAATGTCATCTCATCAGCCAAGATAAATCTCACTTGGTCAGCCGCTACAGACAATGTCGCTGTCACTGGCTATACTATCTTTAGAAACGGCACAGAGATTGCTTCTACGGCTACTACTACTTTTAGCAATATTGGTCTGACTGCCTCTACCACCTATACTTATACTGTCAAAGCCTATGATGCCGCTGGAAATAAATCAGCTAACTCTAATTCTATTTCCGCTACGACTTTAACCACTTCCACAGATATTACTAGCCCTAGTGCACCTACCAATTTAACAGCTAACCCAATCTCCACTAGCCAAATAAATTTGACTTGGGCAACTTCTACAGACAATGTCGCTGTCACTGGTTATTCTATCTTTAGAAATGGTGCTGAAATCGCTACAGTTACCAGCAACACTTTCAACAATCTTGGTTTAACAGCCTCAACTACTTATAGTTATACTGTCAAAGCACACGACGGTGCTGGTAACATGTCAGCTAATTCTAATATTGCCTCAGCCACCACTCTAAAAAATTCTGGCGATAACACAGCTCCTAATGCCCCTAGAAAACTCAAAGCTCACGTTGTTTCCTATACACACGTCAATTTAAAATGGAAAGCTCCTGAGCGTAAAAAAGGTATTAAAGGCTATGCAATTTTTAGAGACGGCATCAAAATCGCTACTGTGAAAAGAAATCACTTCAATGATATTGGTTTAAATCCAGCTACTACTTATACTTACACTGTCAGAGCCTATGATAAGGCTGGTAATATGTCTAGCGACTCTAATATAATTTCTATAACTACGCTGACAAGAAAAGCTAATAATGACCACGATGATGAAGATGACGAAGATGAAGATGACGAAGATGATCATTATGACCGTCATGACAAAAAAGATAATATATTATCAAAGATAGAAAAAATCAAAATCAAAAAACAAAGCAAAAAAGACGATTAAAATTAAAACTTAAGTTAGTTATAAAAATCCCCCAGCCACGTCAAACGTAGCTGGGGGATTTTTTGCTATAGTTATTTTTAACTCTTCATCAATATCTCCATTCTCTGACCAAGTATATCTTTAGCTAATGGAATGACCACATTTTTCTTATAGAAATATTGGGCCTGCTCTGGAATTTCTGTCACTGGGAAGACAAGAGCTGGTACCAAAAGCTGACTATTAACATTATTCTCAAAACTCCAAATCTGAGTATAGGCGATATGTGGTGTACCTATTTTTACTTCTATCAACTCCGTATTACTATCTTCTGGAAAAGGATAATAAGCACCACCTTTAGAAGCCAGCTCCAATATCTTGGCTACATCAGTCTCCATATCATATACAGAGCTCTGATAATTTTGGCTAGTCAAATTCCACAAACCACTGACTCTCTGGTGTCTAAGATTGATAGACACTCTCAAACCTTGTATTTCACCACCCTCTTCATAGACCTCTTGGCCTTCTATCAATAAAGGATAAATAACAGTAGCTATATCTGGCACCATAAATTCTCCACTATCAGCATATTTCTCATAATTGTATCTCCAAGTATTATCAACTAAAGGCTTGCCATAAGTGCTGACATTGATATTTCTATCCTGCAAAAATTTATCAGCCATAGCTATGAGCTTATCGTCAGCTGGCATATCATCAATTTTCATAACTCGCTCTAAGAGTTCTATATTATTTGGCCAACGCTCCCAATTTTCATTGATAGAAATCATCCCTTCATAAAAATCTACATTGACTGAGTAGCCAAAATCCTTATCTTCATACACTGTAAAATTCCTCAGTTTGGCATTATCTAAAGACTGCAAATTTATATTATCAAAATTCAAATTCTGTAAAATTTGTGCCCCTTGTGATTGAGAGGCTAAGCCATTTATTTTTTTAAGAACTGCCATATCCAAGCCATCAACTGAGAAATCTTCTCCGACATAAACATATTTATAAGCCATTGGCCCTGGCCAGATCATATCCGAGCCAGCTGCCATTTTGGGGCTGTCCATAGCCACTCCTCCTCCCCCACCAAAACCAGCTACAGCTTCTCTTTGTGGTTCTATGTTATTAGCTAGGAGTGGTCCAAAAGCATTTTTGTCCAACTTAGCTATTTGTACCTTAAAATCATCTGGTCTATTAACATTTATATTATTAGCTATAGGCTGTTTATTTTTTAATAATGTAGGTATGAGTATTAAAAGTAAAACTCCTAAAGCTCCGAAAGCATAATTTAGTTTTTTCATAAAATTAAAATTATTTTTTTTATTTTCTAATTGATCTAGTTTTTCTAAAAGCTCCAAATAAAGCTCCTTTTTAAAGTTTTCATCAAACTTTATTTTTGGCTTAGAGGCTATCAACTCCTCAATGAGTTTTAACAACTCATTTTCGTGCTTTTTTAAACTTTGATCAAGAGAATACAAGTCTTCTAAAATTTTTTTTATATTTTTATCCATATATTTAATCTATTAACATCATCACTAAATAAATTAGGCTAGCTAGAGACAATCTAAGCTCTTTAATACCCCGAGAAAAAATCATTTTGCAATTAGCTTCTGATTTACCAACTATTTCTGCAATCTCCTTATAAGATAAATCTTCCCACACACGCATAATTACTATTTCCCTTTGATTAGAACTTAACTGAGCGAGCTTGTTTTGGATATCTGATAAAGCTTTTTTTCTATCCATATTATCTGAGATATCACTGAAGTCAGAAAGATCTTCTATATCATCCAGATTTTGAATATTTTTATGTCCCCTGTAATAATCAATCACTGTATTTCTAGCTATCTTATATAACCAAGAAGAAAAGCTCCCTTTACTACTTTGAAATTTGTTGATATTTTCTAAAGCTTTGCTAAAAATTAAGGAAACTAAATCTTCGGTGCTTTCTTTGTGACTAGTTCGATAGTAAACAAAACTATATATTTTTTTAAAATACTTCTCATAAACTTGACCAAAAGCCTCAGCCTCTCCACGCTGGCAGGCATAAATTAACGCTAATTCATTATTTTCCATGGATTTTTGTTTCTCTCACTATATTATAACGGATAAAAAGGAAAAAGGTAACAAAAAAATAGCTTTATAAATTATAAAACTATTTTTATTGAGAATATTAAAATTATTTTTTAATGATTTCCAAAGATAAACTTTCCAGTGGCAAGCCTTGGTATTGAACTTTACTAATCTCTTTATTCTCTCCCAAAATATTTACTTGCAAACCAGACTGCTCTACTATTTTGATATAATCATCTTTTAAAATAGCCCCGCCCACACAACCAGCTATTAAATTTTCATCATTTCTTTGCTCCTCTGATAAGCTTTCTAATAAGACAATATCGGAAATATACATCCGGCCACCCTGTTTTAATACCCTATAAGCTTCTTTAAAAACTTTCAATTTATCCGGCGCTAAATTAATTACGCAGTTGCTAATTATAATATCAATAGAATTATCATCTATCGGCAAATTTTCAATTTCTCCCAATTTGAATTCCACATTATAATATTTGTATTTATTAGCTAAAATAGTAGCTTTGACAATCATCTCTTGAGTCATATCTACGCCAATAACTTTCCCAGTCTCACCAACTTTTTTGGCTGCCAAAAAAGCATCAAAGCCTGCTCCACTACCTAAATCTAAGACTATGTTACCGCTTTTAATTTTACTAATAGCAATAGGGTTACCACAACCAAGCCCCATATTAGCTTCTGGCACAGCACTCATCTCTTCGTCAGAATAGCCAATACTTTTGGAAATTACTTGGCTGGTATCTGAGCCACAACTGCACTTACAACCACAACCCGAAGACTGCTGAGCTAATTGGCCGTAACTGTCTTTGACTACCTTTTTTATTTCTTCTGCTTTCATAAATTAACTATTATTTTATTACACTGGCTACTTTCTCGCCTAATATTTTATGATGTTCTGACGCCATATGATAACCATCTGTATTCTCCAAATTAATAAATTTCCCAGCATCTAAATATAAACATCCTAAGTCTTTTGCTACCTTCTCATACAGAGGTGGTAATAAGAGTGAATTTTTAGGTGCATCCACTAAGCGCTTATCAAGCTCTTTGCTTGATGGATTTACAACTGGTGGCGGACAAATAACTAAAATCTGAGAGTCATCTCCTTCTAACTCTTTTTTTATAAATTCAATAGTTTGTTTAAGATGATTAGCTATATCTGCAACTGATAAACCATAAGTATTTTTGAGATCATTAGTGCCCAGCATTACGATAATAATATCTATTGGTTTATTAGTAGCTAGTATCGATTTAAGGTGTGTTATTCCACACTTATATGGTTTATTTGGATCTTCGGCTATGAAAGTTCTACCAAATAAACCTTCACTAATAACTTCATATTCTTTACCCAAAATATCTTGAAGTACCCCTGTCCAACGCACATTAGCCGGTAGACGTTCATCTTTAAAAGGATTAGCTCCCCAAGTATTTGAGTCGCCATAGCATATTACTGTTTTTGCCCTTGGATTGGTGTTCATATGATTTTGTTAATATAAATTATGTTATCGGATTCTATTTTGTTGGTTAACTATTTTAACAAAAGCTATTATCTGTAATATAACGACTAAGCTCATAGCAACAACCGATGTCCACCCAAACCAATCAGGGCCTACCTCTCCGTAGCTTGAGAAAAATTGAAAATAAATCAAATGAGAAGCTACTAAATAAAAAACTACATAAGTCAGAGTATGTAATAATTTCCATGATATGACGCCTAAAAATTTAATTACTTTTCCAAAAGAAGCAAAGGATAATATTATTGATATAATCAGGGCAATTAATCCAATAAAATTTGCCAGGCTATATCCAGATCCACCAATTTTTATTAGTTGTGTAAGTGGTTGCTCAATAAGTAGTAATGTAAAGTGAGCTAGAGCCATAATGCTAAACCAAATACCCAATTCACCCCGCCAGCTCCATGGATTCATCATAGGGGACATTTTTTTGCTGGGAACTTTTATTCTAACTAAAGGTCCGATAATGAGAATGAGAAATAAGAGAATAAAGGCTGTACGAGCAAAAGATGTTGTCCATTCTATATTAAACAAAAAATGCATAATAAGCACCAAGAGTAATGAAAAAAAACTAACAATAAAATGTGTTGCCGGACTATTTTTTACATCCATATTTTTTAATTTAAATGATATTAAGTTTATTATATCAAAAAACCATAAACAAAAACACCCTCCCAGAGGAAGACTGTTTTGTGGGGCGACATTTCGTAAAGTGACATTCCAAGCATCTGAAATGCCACTTTTAGTATTTAATACTTTCACCTTTGAGTCAAACTAATCTAAGAAATCAAAAGAGACTAAAATTTTTTCAAATTCACCCTCGCTAATATTCTTTGTATTTTTATTATAAATAGCCATACCCGCATACTCATTGTCACTTTCAAAATTAATAAGCGCTGCTCTCGTATTAGGAACTAAACCCCAACCACTTATACCAGAACTATCACTAAAACTATTATCACTTATCACCAAAATTATATTGCTATTATTATTTAAAGTTGATATTGGAGCAATTATGCGCTTTTTTAAACCAGGCATCCTACTGTAGTATTTATCATTTTCAAAAGTATAGCCTTGTGAATCTGTAATAGAACCTCCTCTACCTGCCTGAAAATCTAATGAAGTGCCCCCAAACACTATATCTGTCTCGCTGCTAAAAGTACCCATAAATAATTTTCCGCTAGCTGCAGCATTTGCATCATCTCCATAATCAGAAAAATTTATTTTGACTTCACCATACCTATCTGGATACTCAAAAGAAATACCTAGCTCATTGCTGACAAATTTTATATTATCACTTTTATTTTCTTTAAGTGACTCTTCTAATACTTTATTGTTATTTTTGATAATAGCAGACGCCTTATTATAAAAATAACTCATATCATTGGTCTTTTTCACCTCCTGCCAAACAAAGACACTCATAATAAATATGCTTCCAATTATTCCTCCTAGTATTGCTACTACTACAGTGTCATTGAATCCCTTTTGGTTTTTAAACATAATTTTTAATTTATAATCATTAAATATTTATACAAATATTAATCCCTTAAAGCCTCACATCTACACCAACATTCATTTATATTTTTAACTGAGCCTACAGCTAGAACTGGGCTGCTCACTTCTCTGTCCAAAGCCCAATGAGTAGCTGGACTACCTGCCTGACAATCTTGACTTATCTTACAATATTGTGAACACTCCGTCTCATTTAATAAGATATTACAGTCTTCCCCTATATCAATATAAATATCTTCTGCCCTATTGGCATAACGACTAGTTAAAACGCATTTACTAAACTTCTCTACCGAAGCTCCTTCTTTTTTATTATTGACAAAAGGAAGAGAACATCCTGATAATAGAAATATAAAACCTATTAATACTATAATTTTTTTCATAATTTTATATTTAATATTAATACTTTAAGTAAAAAAATCTATTTTGTCTTCTAATTATTTGCCACGCCATTTAAGCACTGTTCATCATCCAATAAATAATCACATATGGCATCATCATCTTTAATAAGTGCTAATGTACTAAAACAATCATTCATATTCATCAGACTAGTTTTTTTGCAATACTCTTCATTTAAAGTTTCTTTTGCGTAGGATATGTAGCAAGTACTTCTAAACGGAATTTCCTGATTTTCACATCTTTCAACTTCTAAATAAGATAAATCTACCACCGATGGCTTTTCTCTAAAACAAAAACATTCATTGGTATTCTCAACAAACATTGGGCTACTGTCACAAATTTCCCTACAAGCATCCAAATTTTCCACTATCCCATCAGCCGGATGCATCCATCCATAGCTATTAATTTTCCACTCCCCCTTATCTTTTATTAAATTAAAATACTGAGGCTTTTTTTGACGATTATTTTTAACGATATTAACTTTTAATACTGCTATATCATCTTTTATTTCAACATTATCTATAGTGTATTCTAAATTATTGAATTGACTTACCAGTGTATTTTCTAAACTAAGTTCTTTAATATCAGGATATAATGCCGCCATTTCTTTTGCTGCTTTTAAAAAACTGGCTGATGAATATACATAAGAAAAATATTTATCAACATCAACATTTTTAGCAGCAATCATCATCTCCCCAAAAACTTCCTCTGGTTTTAAACTTTCTTCCTCTAAAGTACCATCATTCCCCTGTACAATAGACGTCTCATTGGAATTAGAGACATGGACAATTTGTTTTATTAAACTATTTAGTTCTTTTTGTTTATCTATTTCCTGCCAAACAAAAACTCCTGTAATAAATATAGCCCCTATTATACCTCCTAGTATGGCTACTACTATAGTGTCATTGAATCCCTTTTGGTTTTTAAATAGTTTCATAATTTAAATTAAATTTTTAATATATTTATTATACCACTATTTTATAGCAAACAAAAAACGAGCTAGGATTAGCTCACTTTTTGATGGGGTCCTCTATGGAATACTTTTATAACTTTTGATTGGGATAGTATTAAATTGTGATACTTATAATTTTTTATTAGAACGTTTTTTTCTAATAACAATTACAATAAAAATAACTATTAATATAAAAAGAAGTGGCAAAAAATAATACAAAAATTGAATAATATTATTATCAAGTAAAAAACTTAGGGGCGCCTTGTGGTATGCACCGAATGAAGCGCCGCTAGCCCAAGTCAAACTAAATTTTTCACAACAATTTTGATCTCTAATTGTGTCCGTCAACTCACAATTACCGTAAGGAGTTTCATAAACTCTCTTAGTTAAATCATTGTTAACACGATATATATGCCAATCTCTAACATTAGCTAAACACTCATACGAAGCGCCGTTTTTACGCACTTCCCCATCTTTAGTTTTTTTTACAAAATAATAGTTAAGTTCAGCGGTACATTCTCTTGTAGATTGATTTACAGAAATTCCAGTATACTTACTTAATCTAACAAAATCACTAATTACACACCTATATGGGCCATCGTCCCTTTTAGATTTATCCGAACCAGGAAGATAAAATTCCTCACCTGAAAAAGGAATTTGTTTATAATCAATAGTTTTCAATCCTAATTGTTTACAACAGTCTTGGTATGACGAACCATCTACAATAGGACAAGTACCAAAAGGGGTATCAATGTAATAATAAACTTTCGGCATGTATCCTTCCCAACCGCTATTTAAATCATAACCTCCAAATTCATCACCAGCCCAAAAAGAATCGCATTGTTTTGTTTGGTCATTAATTACTAAAACATGTGGCGCTGGTGCAGCTAAGACATAATTACTAAATAATAAAAAAATTGATACTAAAAATAAGAATGTTTTTTTCATATTTTTATTTTAATAACATAATAATTATACCACAAAACAAAAAACGAGCTAATGTTAGCTCACTTTTTGATGGGGCAACTTAGTAAAAGCTATCGGGACTAAGATGTTTAGAGAATTAGATAATGTTTACTTATTTAGCTATTTTTGGTATTCTATAAAAAGTATATAAATATAAAAAATATGGACACAAACAATTATCTTATAAAACTTGCGGAAAAATTAAAAAATGGTACTGCTTCTAAAGAAGAAAAGTTGGCCTACCTTAAAGAACTTAATAAAATTATTAAGGAATTAAAGAGTGAATTAGAAACTAAATTATAAAAATATGGGATTTGAAGAAGAAAAATTATATCCAAATTTACCACCACCAGAAATGCCTATTAATCCTGAAAATCAAACTGAAACAATAGAAAATGAGATTGAGAGAGAAGAAGTTGCCTTTGTAAATAACCTAGAAGAAGTCACCACACTAATAGACCAAGCTGACCCAGAAAAATTTAGTGAGGTAGAAGCAAAATCTATTAAAGGTAAATTAATGTTGATATTTGGTTCTCTTGGTATTTTAGGAGGCGGTTATGCAATGAAACAACTTTTAGGTGGAGCGCCTTCAAATGAATTAGCATTAGTATTTGGCGGAGTTGCTGGGCTTGGTGGCGGCACAGCTCTTGCTCTACAAGGTCTTGTTGAAACAATCAAAGTCTCTAAATTTGGTAAGACTAAACTAGGTAAATTTTTAACATCTGAATCAGATGATCCAGGTCTACCTCCACCTGATATGATTATGTAATATAAAATTATTTAAAACAAAAAAGCACTTAAATTATTAAGTGCTTTTTTGATGGGATCCACTGTGGGATGAATTCTGAACCCTAGATTGGGGTAAATTGCAATATAGTATCCCGAAATTAACCCAATAAATTATTTATTCAAAAGTAAAGGTAAAAGCCCTAAAACCAGCTGACTGAGGAATAATCTCTATAGTATGATTGCCAGGTGCGCTATTTTGAATCAATGTATAGAGCTGTTCATCAGATACTTTAATATGATCAGCTATATCTTGACCATCTTGTTTGATCTTCAAATCCACAGCTTGGTCAGCACCAGCTACCAAAAAAACCTTTTTAGCTGAATAAGAAAATATAATTTTAGCATCGTTATCTATGTTTTCTGCATATTCTGGATAGATGCGCCATTTACCAACTAAATATAAACGATTAGTTTTTATATCGCTAGGCATTTCAAAGTCCATAATACCCTCTGTTAAAGATTTGCCATTAGCCAGTAGATTGTTGCGACTAGAACCAAAATAAGTTTCTGGACTTTGGGGTAAAGTATTTAACTGATCAGTAGGCATGACTAATTTTTTTTCAATACTATTTACTTCACCCAAGGCCTCTTGTCTCTGCTCTAATAACTCTTTGATCTTAGCTTCAGTCACATCATAATTTCCCTCCCCAATATGATCATAGACTATCTGACCATTATAATCTATCAAAAAAGTATGTGGCCAATATTTATTATTGTAATTTTTCCAAGTAGCAAAATCATTATCCTGCATCACTGGAAAAGTTATACCAAATTCTGTTAAAGCTTTCTTTACATTTTCTGGATTTTTTTCAAACTCAAATTCTGGACTATGCAAACCAATAACCACCAAGCCATTATCTTGATAAGATTCGTGCCAAGCTTGTAGATAAGGAAAAGTACGAATGCAATTGATACAAGAATAAGTCATAAAATCTAACAAAACTACCTTGCCCTTTAGCTCCGCTAAACTCAAGGCTTGAGAATTTAACCATTGACCACCAACTACTAATTCTGGAGCTAAATTATCTGCTTTATTTAGACTGTCTAGCTGTGATAAATTATTCAATTCTTTTTTAATCATATCATTGTCCTCCAAGCCAGTTAATTGTGAACCATAATTAGGAAATTTTTCTAAAATATAGCTCTGAAACTGGCGATCAATATTAAAATAAATAAGCAGAGCCATAATAATCATAATCAAACCAAAAATCTTTTGTATCAAAGCTCCTTGTTGCAGTAACCAAGGCACCTTATTAAGTAATTGCCTACCGCCATAGATTATACTTAGCATAGGCAAAGCTGTACCTAAAGAGTAGGCAAAAGTAATAATAAAGGCACTACCAGTAACAGTGCCGGTCAAGGCTAAAGATATAACTGAAGCTAATATTGGACCAACACAAGGCGTCCATAATAAACCAAGGCTAAAGCCAATAATCATACCGCCACCAAAACCATGGTGTTCTCCTTGAGATTTTGGCTTAAGTGAAAATTTACTGATCAATTGTTCAAAACGAGCTTGAATACTTGGTAAGACCAAGGTAAGACCAAAAATAATCAAAATAAATATAGAAATATAACGCAAGCTATCAGCTGAAATACCAGTAGCCTGTACTATAGCGGTCAAAAAAAGAGTAAAAAATGTAAAACTCAAAATAAAACCACTAACAATGCCAAAAGGCTTCCGCCTGCCACTACCGACTGACCCAGCCAGTATGATTGGCAAGATTGGTAAAATACATGGTGATAAAATTGTTATCAGGCCACCGAAAAAAGCAAATATAATGAGAATTAACATAAAAATATTTTATAAAATATTTTTTATCAACTCATCAATGCTTCCGCCTGACCATTTTTTGATAGCCTGACCACTAGCATCTACCAAAACAAAAGTATGCTGATAAGTAATAGCGTATTTTTGTTTTAAACTTGTCTCCTTATCATAATCTGTTTTGAATAAAAAAACATTAGTAGGAATTTTATCCAAATTGGCTTCAAAATCCGCATTGGCTGCTTTGCAAGTTGGACACCAAGTAGCGTGAAAAAACAAAATTCTAGTTTTGTCTTTAGCAGCTTCATAAGCAGATTGACTATAACTGACATAGGCACCAGCCTCAGCCATCATTTTATCCTCTTCCATCATGGAATCATTAGTGTTTATATTGATGTTAGTATTTTCCATCATAGCATTTTTATTTTCCTCCATAGTTTCCTCATCTTTTTTAGAATTTTCTTCCTGCATCATAGCTTTTTCTTGCTCTTCTAAGGCTTGATTATTATTTGATTTATTTAACAGAAGATAAGCCCCACCACCAATAATAATCAAGCCTAGAATTATGGCAATTAATGCAGTATTGCCTTCCTGTTTATATATTTTCTTCATATATTTTTTCTTAATATTTATTAAATTAATACTTAAATGAACCATATATTCTGCTTATAGTTTTTACTAAAACCATGACTAATAAACTATATAATATCCAAGGATCAATGTCGTGCTTCAAACCTTGAACAATAACCGCTGCTATCAATACTATTGACCCCGCTAACCAACTATAACGACTAGCCAGCAAGCGATGTAACTCTTCTCTTTCATCTTTAGCTTGCTCACGCCAAAGAAAAACTGTATAGATAATATAAACAACTACTAGTCCAAACAAAACCATCATTAAAATCTGAGAGGGCATCCAAAGCATAAAAGGATCCAAAAAACTAATGATCAACACCACTAAAACTAAACTAATAATAATCTCTTTAAATATTTTTTTTGTCATAAATATAAGTAAATATTTTTTCAACATTTGTATTAAAATAACGCGCTATCTTTATAGCTAAAATAAGTGAAGGCGAATAATTACCATGCTCTATAGCTATAATAGTTTGTCTAGTCACACCAATAGCTTCAGCCAAATCTTCTTGTCTGATTTTAGCCTTAGTTCTAAATTCATAGACTTCATTAGAAATACTTTCTTTCATAGTTTTATGATATAGTATTAGAAACATAATGTCAAATTTACTTTACGTAAGGTATATTTTACATTATTGCTACTTAAACAATACAAAAACTCCTCGCTTACGCGAGAAGCTCTTATGGGGTGCCTAGAGAGAATCGAACTCTCGATAACAGGACCACAACCTGCTGTGTTACCTCTACACCATAGGCACCATATAAATAATTTTATTACATAATCAAATGGTCGAAGACCACGAGCGAACAAAGTGAATCGAGTGGTGCTCCCAGTAGGAATCGAACCTACATCTACGGCTTAGAAGGCCGCTGTTCTATCCGTTGAACTATAGGAGCGGATATTTTAAAACACGAGCAAGTATACCAATAAATAGCTTTTAAGTCAACTCTGTTAAATAAATTCTAGTTTTGATATAATTAATATATTATATAGCAATTTATTAAAAAATAAAAATAATCATTAATTTCTAAACGCGTGAAAAAACCTACTAAGGAATTATTCTTTTGGAAAATACTAAGTGACTTTTGGGGCGTGGTAACTGCCATCTTCTTTCTACTGACTTTCCTAGGAAAATATGACCTATCCCATATTTTAACTGATATCACTATTATTTATCTATCTATTCTATCTATTTTTACCGGCCTCAAAGAATATCGCCGCTGGAAAAGCAAAAAATACCTATCACAGTACCACGGGGAAATATTCATTATCTCTTGGACTATACTAATACTCATCTTTATCCTCATGTCAGCTATAGACAAAAATCAATACAAATTATCCGCTGAATTCACAGCCACCTATCTATCTGTGCTTGGCATCTTTGCCATTTCTCGCAAATCAAAAAATTTAAGACTCAAATAATTTTAAAAATATGATTTACATCGCAGCTGATCACAATGGTTTTAAGACCAAAGAATATTTAAAAAAATACTTTAGCGACAAGGATATTGCCTATAGTGATTTGGGAAACAACAAGTTCCAAAGAACCGATGACTATCCAGACTTTGCCAAACGCGTAGCCAAAAAGGTCCAAGCCGACAAAAATTCTAGTGGCATTTTGATCTGTGGTAGTGGACACGGTATGACTATAGTAGCCAACAAATTCAAAAATATCCGGGCTATTTTGGGCTGGTCATCAGCTGCTACTCGTAGGGCTCGCCATGATGATGATGCCAATATAATTTGCCTGCCAGCTTGGAGTTTTGGTCATGAAAAAGCCCTAAAAATTGTCCGCACTTGGCTTAGCACTGATTTTGGTAATTTACCTCGCTACAAAAGACGTATCAAAAAGATAAGCACTTAAATGAGCAAAAAAAGAATAAAAATAATTCCCTCTATTTTGGTTAAAAATAAAGCTGAATTTACAAAACATTGGAAACACATCAGCCATTATTTTAATTATGCTCAAATTGATATTATGGATGGTCAATTTGTCAAAAGCAAAAATTCTATTACCCCAGATGACATAAAAACTTTGACCAAAAAACACCAATTGGAAATTCATCTAATGGTCAAAGATGTCAAAAAATATATCGCTATTTGGTCTCAGCTCAAAAATGTCCAAAAAATAATCTGGCATTATGAAGCCGACAAAAATACTCAGCATATCGAAGCACTAAATAAATATCTAAAAGACCAAGAAATTAAAACTGGCTTGGTCATCAATCCGCAGACATCTCTAGCTAAAATAAAAAGCCTCATTCCTCACTTTGATACTATCCAAATCATGGCTGTCACTCCTGGTCGTCAAGGTCAAAAATTTCAAAGCCGAGTACTAACTAAAATAAAAAATCTGCGCCAGCAATTCCCTAAACTGAATATAGAAGTTGATGGCGCCATAAATGATCAAACTTTTCAAGCTATTGTCAAAGCTGGCGCCAATATAGTCTGTCCTGGATCATACTTACAAAACTCAAAAAATATCAAAGCCTCACTAGCTAAATTAAAATAATCCAGCCTCTCGCGAGCAGCTGGATTATTTTTTCTTTTTTACTAACTTTTTTGGACTACAATAATATATTTTATTTTTAATGAAAAGTAAAATAAAAGCACTAAAAATACTAATAATCCCTACCAAAATAAATAAAAAATTAAAGCCAAATTCTTGCGCCATAAAACCTCCTAAAGCGGCAGCAGCGGCCATACCAACTCCAGATAGAATATCATAAATGCTCCACTCAAACCCTTCCTTACCTTTATCTATATGTCTAGTAAAAATTGAACACCAACCAGGGTAAGACAAAGCAGCAGCAATCCCCATCAAAGCTTGTAATAAATAAAGTTGCCAAATAGAATCTATGAATATATAAGCAAAATATAAAAACCCCATCAACAAAGTACCAAAAAAAGCCGTATACAAATCATCTTTTTCAACTTTTGATCTATCAATATATATGCCTACTGGTATTTCAAAAACCGATTTAAAAATCAAATAAATAGCCGCCGAAATTCCTACCGCCTCCAAGCCACCATTTTTTATATTATCAGTAATAAAAATAGCAAAAAAAGGTCCCAACAATTGATAGGCGGACCAAAACAAAAAATCAGAAATAATTAAAATTTTAATTACTAAATTTATTTTATACCTAGTAACAGAGCTAATAACATTTTTGAAATAAAACATAAATTTTTATTTTTTAGCTTCCACTACCTTATGTACTAAAGCATTATATATGGGCACAGTAAAATAAAATTGCGAGCCAACGTGCTTGATGCTATCTACATAAATTTTGCCACCCAAGAGCTCTACTAGTTGTTTGGTAATCCAAAGACCTAAGCCGGTACCAACAATACCCTTAGTTTCTTCACCTTGGACGCGATAAAATTTTGTAAATAAAGCCTCTCTATCTTTGGCATCCATACCAATACCAGTGTCTTTGATATTTAAAGTGACAAATTTACTATCCTCCACTTTGGCAATCAACTCAATCTCTCCTTGTTTAGTATATTTAATAGCATTGCCAATCAGATTGACTAATATCTGTCTGAGTTTATCTTCATCTGCCCAAATCTGTGGCAACTTATCTTCTTTGATTAATTTAAACTGTAAACCTTTTTCTTTGACCCGAAATTCAAATTCTGCTTCTAAGCTCTCCAACAGTTCTGGCAAACTAATGACTTTTGGTGAAATAGATAGTCTCTTTTGTTCAATACGACTGACACTTAAAAGATCTTCTACCAAGGATCCCAAACGATTGACTGAAGCCTCCATAATCTTAAATCCTTTAGCTCCTTTTTCATCCAGCTGACCATAATCACCTTCCAAAGCCATAGAGATATAACCTTTGAGCGTAGTAATAGGGGTACGCAGCTCGTGAGAAGCTATAGAAATAAATTCATCTTTCATCTGATCTATTTCTTTGAGCTTTCTAAAAAGCAAAGCGTGCTCAAACAGTCTAGTATTAAGAGCTAGTAGCAAAATAACAATCAAGACGGTGATAGTTAAGATGACATAAGATTGTGTCAGGGTATCAGCCACCAAATCATCAATTAATTTTAATGACAAACGCAGACTAAGCAAAGCAGTTTTTTCACCACTGGCATTTTTTAACGGCATAGCTATCTCCCAAAGACGCTCCTCTTCTGCTCCATTGCCAGTCGGCGCTGCCACCAAAGTAGCTACTGCTTCGTTTTGATGCCAAGAAATTACATAATTTAAATCATCAGCTGAATTGCCTATTTTATTTTCATCAAAACTGGCTACTACTTTAAAACTTTCACCCTCTCTAAGTAAAATATCAAAATTTCGCACCTCAATACCAGAATCTTTTATTTTTTGCACTTTAGCTTGAATCTCATCATTACTCTCTAGGCCTTGATAAACTGCACTATCAAAAAGCTGACCGACCATCAGAGCTTGTCTTTGTAAAGATATATCAATATTGGTCTGAAAAGATTTTACCGACCAAATAGTATTTAAAATAATTGCTAGTGGTATCAAAAGAATTAAAACCACAGCGTATATCACCTGATGGCTTTGTTTGAGTAAAAAAGTATTGGATTTTTTTAACATAGCTTATACTTCCAAATTTTTGTTTTTGCCTTTGTGAAGAAATATAATGACTCCTAGAGCTAAAAAGACTAAGAAAGCTCCTCCTAATATATAATAGATAAATGAATTTTTGACAGCTGTTTGGCCAGAACTCTGATCAAAATAATTGTCAGCTGTTACGGCTTGAGCTTCTTTGATCAAAAATGAAATTGGTCTAGATTGTTTGACTATTTTTCCAGTGTCATCGTTGACGGTCACAAAAACCCTGTGATGACCATCACTTATAGAGTGTTTGACATCATATGACCAGTTACCACTAGCGTCTGTCTTGGTAGTCATAACCAAAGGCAAAGCACTATATAAATAAATATTAACCCAAGTGTCTGGCTCGGCCTTGCCACTGAACTTAAACTCTTCTGGAGAAACAACTACATCTTCCACTGCCATTTTTTTGTCTATTTTCTTGGACTTAATTTTTGGTTGTTCCAATTTTTTTTCATCATCTAAAAGTACCTTATCTAAATCTATTCTGGTTTTTAACAAAGCCCCTGGACCTAAAGGATCAAAACCACTTTTAATTTCTAACCCGTCATTATAAGCATCACCGTCTGTATCAGGATTGTTTATCTCGGTGCCATAATATTTTTCTAGGTCATCAGACAGACCGTCACCGTCTGTATCCAATATCAAAACGGCTTGGTTTAAAATAGTCAATTTATCTTTTTCTTCCAACACTACTTCTTTTTGTGCCCTAGCTACTAATACTTTGATATCTTGGCTAGCTAAAAGCGGTAAAGCCTTTTTGCTATCTACTCCACTTTCTTGTAAGAGATTACTTAATTCTTTGGTGCTAATATTTTTACCCAACCAAGAATCAGTGGCTCGGCTAATATTTTGACTCAGTCTTTGACCAGCCACCAAACGATTAAGATATTCATTTCTTAAAATATTGTCGCACAAATTTCTATCCTCTAATTGACAATCTACTTGACCGCCATATTTTTCTAATAAATAATTTTTGCACTCCTCTTTATCAATAATCTTATTTTCCTGACACTCCAAGTCTGTCTTAATACGATAGAGATAGTCCTCACAAGCTACAGCCTCATAAATACCTTGCTCCACACAAGTATCATCCAGCAAGTCCATAGTAGCTCTAAATCGTGAACAGCTTTGTTCATTATTAATACCTTGTTCGATACAAGTGCTATAAAAATCAATAGCTATTTTATTGTTGGCTACTGCTGAATTTTGGCTAGCCGTGCTAGTAGTCACATCTGGAGTCTCTTCTGTTTTATCAATATTTTCTGTTTCATTATTTACAGCCTTACCATCTTTTACCTTAAAAGAAACTTTATTACTTTCAGCTAAAACTTCTTTGTCATCAAGTGATAATATTTTAGCATAAACATTATAATCACCATCTTCTAAAAAAACTCTCCCCTCCTCACTAATATTGATATCATGCGCATATAAATAAGGAGTGGCTGGATAGTCTTCCTTTAACATAGCAGTCTGTGCCCAATCCCTTTTGCTAAATGTATAATCTGATATTAGCTCTCCTTTTGAATTTTCAATATAAAATATTATACTGCGAAGAGCATTATCTATATTAGACATTATATAAAAAATAATATTTCTTTTATCCCCACCATAGACAAAATTATTATTTATTTTTAATAATATTTCTGATGGCTCTTCTATATTTTGATTGTCGGCATTAAAATATGTCAGTAGCACTGCACCACTTTGTGCCGTAAAATCTAGAGCCACGTGTTGGACGAAAAAATTATAATTACCATTAATTATTTGGCCAGCTATATCATCAGAAATCAAAGAATAAAAACAATATTGATGCCCTAACAAAGCTGCTCGTTCTCTGACTTCTTGGCTTAAAATAGTTTGGTCACTACAACTAATATAATTATGGGCTAAAGTGTGACCTAAGTTAGTATCCCCCACACTACGCAATATAAATTCCACATCCAAAATATTGGCACTAGCAAATAACATTCCTCCTAAACCAAGCTGACCACTACTCGGTTGATAAACAGTTAAAGTCACTTGATTAGGATCTATGGCTACATTTTCTTGTGTAATATTCCAACTAAAAGTAATAGGATCAAGTTGAGCACTGTGGCCCAAAGTATCACTAGCTGTAGCTGATAGACTATATCTACCATTGGTCAGATTGGCTTCTTGAGCTGATATTTGACGTGACCAGCTAGTACCAGATCCCACTAAAGCAATAGTGCTCTCTAGAGCAATAGTAGGGTCATCTAAATTGACTAGAGAAAATTGAAAATTACTAGCTGACCAACTAGTAGTAAAGTTTAAGTCCAAAAGATCGCCATTTGATACTGGTGAAAGATTGGCTAAACTGATTTCATAAACTGGTTCTGGCACATCAGTATCTAAAGATAAAGTAACTACTTGAGAATCCACTAGTCGTCTTACTCCCCCTGATTCAACTAAGTAGACACTTAAGTCATAATTACCAGATAAATATACCAAGTTCAAAGGAGCTAACCCATCTTCACTAGGAATATTTTGACTAAGTAGATTTATATTAGTAGAAAAAATAAGCGGATTGCTAGCAGTAGTAGCCAATTCATAAGTACCAAAAACTACTCCATTCTGTCTATATTTCATTTCCGCTAGATATGTATAATTAGCCGGCAAAATAGCAGAGCTGCTAGCTATGACATTCAAATTATTACTAGTGATATTAGCCCCAGCTAATGGTGAACTTATATCTAAAGTTAGACTAGACAAATCTTGGACAACTTGATCACAATCTCTACAAATAGAAAAACTTATAAAGAAAATTGATAAACTATTAACATCTGGCAAATTAGAAGATATATTAATAACATAATCACCGTCTGAAAAATTAGAAATATCTACTGTATCAGAATAAATTTCTGTGCCATCAGCTGAAGCCACTCCCGAAATTTCTCGACTAGTATATACTTCTTGCGTTTGCCCATCCGAGCCAGCACTACTATGTATGACAAAACTTAAAGCATTTAAATCCCTAGCTGTACTGCCCCCGACAGAAAATTCTATTTCCATTTGGCTATCTACTTGGGGGTTCAATACACTATTAGCTAGTGGTAAATTAAAATTAGCTATTGATATGGCAGTCGGGACACCATCTTGAGCGGCTGCCTGATAGGTGCCAGAAATATTAATAAGCTGTGGTAGAGAATCATAAATAGCTACTGGTATATCATTCTCATAGTCATAAGCTCTCAAACTTAGATAATAAGCACCAGCTGGATAAAGTGAAGCATCAAAAATACTCTGAGCCTTATAACTACCATCAGCTTGTAAACTAGCTTCATACATTTGATCCACTCCTAAGGCCGGACTGACTAGATGAAAATTTATTGAGTCAAAACTTAGCTTATCTTGAGAAATCATCGCCTGAAAATAAAAAGCTTGCTTAGGCTCAATATTTTCCGAGCTGGGCTCTACAAAGACCACTGGTAGTTGATTATTGTTATTGGAGGCACTAACTGCTACAAAAATCAAAGCTTGAGTAATCACTAAACTAGTGAAAAAAGCCAGGCTTAAATAACGCTGAATTCGATCTAAAATCATAATTTACCCCATTAAATAATATTTAAGTACTTAAATATTAAATTTGAATTATTAAATACCTATAAAAATTCTAATGTCGAATTATTTTTAATATTCCTCTTAATTCCTCGCTAAATTCAAATTTATTTAACGGGGTGAATTTATTAATTAACGAAGTTATTATAGCACAAATTAGCTAAAATAAAAAAATCCTGTCTAAAGCAGAATTTTTATAAAATTAATAACAATTACTGGCAAGGACAAATTGGAGAGTCTCCCTGATCCATAACAAACTCACAATTTAAAGGGCCTGTTATTTGAACATCACAAGCTGGTTGAGAATTAAACATGGGTGGGAAGCCTACTGCTGTAGACAAACCACAACCAGCTGTACAATAACTAGCACTTATATTTTTTTGCAGAGCACAAAATGGATTACCTCCGGCATCTACATCTAAGATGGCTTTGGCTCCATCAACACAATCTAAATTAATGTTGGAGCAAACTTGATTACAATTTATAGTATCTTCCGTTGCAGCATACCAACAATAACCTCCCCCATAAGCCGGGCAAGATACTTTCAAGTTAGGCTTTTTAGTAATTACTTCTGAATTGTACGCTGCACAAGAGCCAACTATCAAATTATTGCTGGCATCTTTTTGTAAATAATAACCAGTATCAACCGCTGAAGTCTTATCTGGGTCATATGGTAAGGCTCCTAAATATTTATAAAAATCATCGTCCACTGTCAAACAAAGCTGGCTGACTCCCGCACAACTAAGATTACTCCCTCCTTGGACCGAACATAAAACTTTTTTATTAGTGCTTATTGAGCCCAAAACTGGTAAGACCCCCTCATGAGCAGTGGCATAATTTGCCAAAGCGGCTGACAAAAGATTTATGTCTTGGATTCTTCTTTTATTTTTGGCCTCGCCCACTCTAGCTAAAGGATCAATCCAGCTAAAAACAGCCGCTGACAAAACTAAAAGTACGGCTACGACAACAATCAACTCCACCATAGTAAAACCTTGTTTGTTTTTACCAGACATCATTTTTGTTTAAGCGAATTCTCTAACTAGTTGATCAATATTTTTAACTTTCACTAGACGCTTGGCTAAAGCCTGACCTTTTAATTGAGGCAGACCCTGATCATAACTAGGACGCTGATTTTGATAAAGCAAGCCGTAAGCAATTTTATCACCCCAAACCAGAGCTTCTTGATAGGCCATCAAAATATTAGTATTATCATAACCTGGTTTTTCATCTAAATTATAAAGCCGATCAAAAAAATATTTAAAAGTATTTACTTTATTAAAAGTCACACATGGTTGAAATACATCCACCAGAGAAAATCCTTCATGAGTAATGGCTTTTTTAATCAACTCTTTTAAATGATTAGCATTACCCGAAAAACCACGAGAGACAAAACCACCACCAGCCGCTAAAGCTAGACTCATCGGATTAGCTCGCTCATCTATCAGACCATCGGGAGTAGATTTTGTTTTAGTGCCCTTTTCAGTAGTTGGAGCTGATTGACCAGTAGTCAAAGCATATAACTGATTATCATGAGTAATATAGGTGATATTAGCATTACCACGGACAGCGTGAATAAAATGAGCCATGCCTTCACCGTAGCCATCGCCGTCACCAGCCATAACTATGACTGTTAAATCTTTATTAGCTAATTTTGCCCCAATAGCGCTCGGCAAAGCTCGGCCGTGTAAAGAATGCCAAGTATAAGATTTGAGAAAGTTGGCTACATTACCTGAACAACCAATACCTGCTACTAATAAAACATTTTCTGGCTTTAATCCCAATTCTACTAAAGCATTTTTTAAAGCTATAAATATTCCAAAATTTCCGCAACCTGGACACCAACTAGGTTTATAACTTGTATTAAAATCTGTTTCTTTCATATATTTAAAATTTCTTTAAAGCATTAATTATATCTTCCCTAAAGAAAGGACGGCCATCATACTTGAGTAATTTATTTTGTATTTTAATACCCGTTTCCTGAGCTATCAAATTAGCCAATTGACCATTGGGATTATTTTCAATAATCAATATTTCCTTAGAAGTATTTAATATTTTTTTAGTGAATTCTCCATCAAAAGGCCAGAGGTACTGGTATTGCATTATTCTAATTTTAGATTTTATTTTATCTGGCAAAGCCACATAAGAATCCAAAATTACTCCTTTGTTTGACCCCCAAAAAACTACTGTTTTTTTGGCCTTCGGATTACCATAAATTAACGGCTTGGGCATAGTTTTGGCAAACTCCAGTAATTTTCTATTTCTCTTATCCACCTGCTCTACTCTATTTTGACTATCTTCATTAGAAAATCCATAAGAATCGTGTTCATCACTATTGGCTATAAACAAACCATCCTTCATACCAGGTAAAGTCCGAGGAGATATACCATCAGCCGTTAATTTATACCGTCTATATTCTTTTATTTTACTCAGTTGGGCTTGGGTCAAAATTTTACCTCTATTTATTTTGACATTTTTAGTATTTAGCCTAGCTATAGTAGTATAGCCTTCGCCAATTAATTTATCTGACAATATTATTACTGGCATTTGATACATATCAGCTAGGTTGAGAGCTTGATGGCCCATAGTGAAGGCTTCACCAGCATCACCAGGAGCCATTATTATCCTAGGAAAATCTCCTTGAGCGGCGTGGAGTATAAATTGCAAGTCAGCTTGCTCGGTCCAAGTAGGTAGACCTGTAGCTGGACCCGCTCTTTGCACATTGACCATCACCAGTGGTGTTTCCGTCAGAGACACTAGCCCCAAAGTCTCTGTCATCAAAGAAAAACCACCACCAGAAGTACCAATCATTGATCTGACTCCCACATGGGCTGCTCCTAGCGCCATATTGGCTACTGATATTTCATCTTCCGCATGTTTGACTACCAAACCAGTTTTTTCAGCTATCCTGGCTAGATAATGTAAAATAGATGAAGATGGTGTCATTGGATAGGCCGCATAAAAACCTAAACCTCCAGCTATTGCTCCCAAGGCCAAAGCCTCATTGGCACTAATTAAAATATTGTCTTTAGCTGGCAAAGTTGGCAGTTGACATACAAACTCTTCCTTGATATTTTTCTTGGCAAAATCATAGCCAGCTTTCAGCGCTTTGATATTATTATCTACTATTATTTGACCTTTTTTGGAAAAATTTTCTTTGACAATTTTGTTGGCAATAGTCAAAGTTTGACCGACTAAACATAAACTAGCTCCTAGAGCTACTACATTTCTCATCAATTCCCCACCAGCTTCTTTGGCTAGTGTAGTTAGTGGTATAGCCAAAGCTTTAATCTGTTTATCTGCTAATTTGGCCGCTACTACTTTGACCTTATCACTATCATAAATCAAAGCCCCACCATTATTAATCTCCGAAAAATTCTGAACAACAGTATTTTGATTTAGGGCTATTAAAATATCCACTTGCCTATTGATGCTATTGACTGGTTTGGTGTCTACTACCAATTGATAAGTATTGTGTCCGCCTCTGATCAGTGAAGGATACTCCGTATAATCAAAAATTTCATAGCCAGTGCGCATAAATATTTTACCAAACATCAGTCCAGCTGACATAATACCAAAACCAGCTTCACCACCAATTTTCCAAGTCAAATTATTTCTGCTCTTAGCACTGAAAATTTTATTTTGTTTTTTATTAACCATAAAATTATTAGAAAATGCTCTTAAATTTAAATCATGTTTATTATAACATTTTTTCAGACAAAATAAAAAACCCTGTATATGACAAGGTTCTTTATTAAAATATAATTTTATTGAGAAGCATTTTTATCTACTTGCTCTCTAGCTCTTTTTAGAGCCTCTTCCTCTCCATCTTCATGGAGTGGTTCTTCTGCTTGAGGAAAGACTGGTTCGGCCTCTAGCGGCTCTTCTACCAATTGACCTTCAAGACCCAGCTCATCAGCTCCTGGGTTAGCTTTTAATTGTTCTGCCATTTTAAATTTTTAATTATTAAAATCTAAAAATTTTATTTCAGATTATCAAGGAGAATCCCGATTAGCTAGATCTCCCTTTTTATTATTTAAATTATTTGATTCATCTTTTTTTTCTAGCACCATCAAATCATCTACTGGTTTGAGTGCTAAATCATGTTCTGGTTCTTGTATTATTTGTGTCTCTTTTTTAGAGAGCTTAAATAATTTTTTCCAAAATGACATAATTTTAAATTTTTAATGTTCTTTCACCTACTCCCGAGCTAAAAACAGCTAAAGGAGGCAGATGAATTATTTTTGTTTTTATTTTTGTCTTATACTATCCCGCGTACGGGATCCCGCTCTGCGGGACTAGCAATACAAGATAAGTGGTGTCCAAGAAAAAATTAATAGGACATAAATTAATTGTGGCATTTTTTTATTTTTATTTTTGCTTAAATTTTGTCACTACTTGGACTTAGATACTAATCTCAACTATCCCCAATTGAGATTTTCATTTATTCAATTGTTAAACTACCAAAAATAATAAGTTGAAGAGAAGCAAGCTAAGAATTGCCCAATTCTCATGACTTTCTACTTCTGGACTACACCGATAGCCAGCTAAATGAAAAGATTTACATTTTTTCATAATTTATTTTATTAATTAATTAAACAGAGTTTCCTACTACAAAAAGGAGAACTGAAGCACCAACTGAGCATAAAACCACTATTGCCCAATAGTCGCTGCTTCTTAATTTTCTATCACCTGGTCTAACAACTAATTTAAAGGACTCTACACTGCTATTTATCATAGATTTATCCCTCCTGCCACTGTTGACGATAAAAACATAGAAGTTTTTAGTAAGTTTTTGTTAATTATTAAATTATTGGGGCTGTTTTTCTAAAAGGCTCTAGAAAAACAAAAAATTGGCATAATCCCCTTTGGGATTTGTTGCCAATTCTAACTTACAAATACAGTATAGCACAAAAAAAGGCCTTTGTCAATCATATCAGTCAAAAAACTTGACTTTTTAGTGTTTAAATTATATTATTGATAATAATTATCAATAAGAAATGAGAAAATCTGCATTTTATACTTACTCTCCTCTTAAAAGTCGCTTGACTAGACAAAGGCAGCTTATTTTAGATATATTAAAAAATGATTTTTCACATCCCAGTGTCGAGAAAATCTATGAAAAAGTTAAGAAAAAGTTGCCAAAAATATCAATAGCTACTGTTTATAGAAACCTCCATTTTTTGACCAAAATGGACTTGGTTAGAGAAATAATTGTACCAAATGGTCCTAGTCGTTTTGATGGTCACCTCAAAGATCATGACCATTTTATCTGCTATAGCTGTAAAAATATCTATAATGTCCCAAAATATCCTTTAAAAAAAGAATATCTACCCAATAAAGATTATCAAATAGGAGATTTTAAACTAGATTTGTTTGGTATTTGTGCCACTTGTAAAGACAAGACGCCATGCCAATCTGACATTTTTAAAGAAAAAATGCTAAAATAATAAGTAATTAATAATAATTAAAAGAATAAAACTATGAGAGTTGAAGTAGACAGAGAACTTTGCACTAGCGTTGCTACTTGCGTAGCTGTAGCCCCTAATACCTTTGAACTAGATGATGAAGGTATTGCTATTATCAAGGACCCTAAAGGAGATGATGAAGCTACTATTTTACAAGCTGCCCAAAGTTGCCCAGTTAATGCCATCATTGTTTATGATGACAATGGTAAACAAATTCATCCGCCTATCAAATAAATCATGTCTGACTACAAAGACATAGCCGCTATCAAAGTCGGTGACAGTGCTCCCTTATTTACTCTAAAAAATCAAGCTGGACAAAAAATTTCTCTTCGTGATTATCAAGGAGAAAAAAATGTCCTACTAATTTTTTATCCTGGTGATAATACGCCTGGTTGTACCAAACAACTTTGCGCTGTTAGAAATGATTTTTCCAAATTTGAAAAACTAGACACAGTGGTTTTTGGTATTAACCAAGCCGATGCCAAATCTCACCAAAAATTTATTGACAAACAAAAATATCCTTTTGATTTACTGATAGATACTGACCGCCTGGTATCAAAAAAATATAAAGCTCTTAAATTTATGTTTGGCTATGAAAGTATCAGAAGATCGGTAGTCTTAATAAACAAAGAAGGAAAAATTATTTTCTTAAAACGTGGTCTACCAAAAGATGAAGAAATGCTTTCCGCCCTAAAATAACCCTTTTAAATCTATTAACATATGAAAAAATATATTTACTTAGACAACGCTGCGACTACAGCTACTGATCCTCGAGTGGTCAAAGCCATGGAACCATATTGGACAAAATATTATGGTAATCCTTCTAGCCTTTACTATCTAGGCTTGAAAAGCAAGGAAGCTATATCAATCTCTAGAATAAAAATCAGCAAAATACTCGATTGCCAAGCTGATGAAATAATTTTTACTGGTGGGGGAACAGAAAGTATCAATCTAGCTCTAAAAGGAGTGATGTCTAAAGTAAAAGAAGGTCATCTGATTACTTCCTCTATTGAGCATCACGCTGTGCTCCACGCCGCCGAAACTCTGAAAAAATCTGGACATAAAATTTCTATCTTACCAGTTGATGCAGAAGGTTTTGTCAATTTAGATGATATAAGCAAAGCCATAGAGGACAATACTAGACTGATTTCTATTATGATGGCCAACAATGAGATTGGTGTCATTCAAGACATCCAAAAAATTGGCGCCTTCATAGAGAAAATCAATAACACTCGTCTGCAAAAAGGCTTAGCAAAAATATATTTTCATACTGATGCCTGCCAAGCTAGCGGCAATTTAGACTTAAATGTCAAAAAACTACACGTAGATCTCTTGACTATTAACGGCTCAAAAATATATGGCCCCAAAGGAGTTGGTGCTTTATATATAAAAACCGGTACCCTTCTCAATCCAATTATAGATGGTGGTGGCCAAGAAAAAAATCTGCGCTCTGGTACTGAGAATGTACCAGGTATTGTTGGACTAGCTACTGCTTTAGAATTAACCCAATCCTCTAAAGATAAAGAAAACGCTCGTTTGATTAAACTAAGAGATCAATTGATAAACGGAATTTTAACAACTATCCCTAAAACTATATTAAATGGTCACCCTACTAAAAGACTAGCTAATAATGTTAATATTTCCATCTTAGATATTGAAGGTGAAGCTATGCTCCTTTATTTGGATGAAATAGGCATTCAAGCTTCCACTGGATCGGCTTGTACCTCTACCACTTTAGAACCGTCTCATGTTATTAGAGCTTTAGGTTGCCCTTATGAAGTAGCTCACGGCTCCATGAGATTCACTTTAGGTAAAGACACCAAAGTTGAAGATATCAAATATGTCTTAAAACATTTACCAAAGATAGTAGCTCATTTGCGCGCCGCCTCCCCAGTCATAGTAAATATGGATGAAGTAGCTAAGGCTATTAAAAATGCTCCCCGTAAAATAACAGAATTATAATTAATACAATTTATATATATGTCTAATTTAAAAACTAAAGCCTCAACCAAAAAAAATAAAACTAACCTAGCTAGTTCAGTAGACGTAGTGCCCAAAGGTACCAATGACGTCTGGGTTTACACTGATATAGTCAAAGATCATTTTTTCCACCCCAAAAATTTGGTCATGGACGCTTCCAAAATGAAAGGCTATGATGGTCTAGGGATGGTCGGTTCACCAGCCTGTGGTGATATGATGAAAATCTGGATAAAAGTAGACAAAAAGACTGACCGTATCAAAAAAATGAAATGGCAAACTTTTGGTTGTGGTAGTGCTATTGCTGCTACTTCTATGTTATCGGTCATGGCTTCTGAAAAAGGTGGTATGTTAATAACTAAGGCTCTAGAAATAAAGCCTCAAGATATTACCAAACGCCTAGGTGACTTGCCAACCAGAAAAATTCATTGTTCAGTACTAGGAGACAAGGCTTTGCGTAGTGCTATTAATAATTATTTTATAAAATCCGGACAAAAAGATCGCGTGGTCAAAGAACAAGTTCGCATGATAGATAAAAGTGCTCAAGTAACTGACCATGATATTGAAGAAGCTGTACTAGAGGGTGCTCAAACTCTAGAAGCCGTCCAAAAAAAGACCAAAGTCGGGATTGGTAACCCAGAAGTGATACCAGAAGTTGAGCAACTAATTAGATTTTATACTGAAAAATATTTTGGTTAATAATATATAATAAACTAACATAAAAATATATGAATAAATTTACCACACCAGATTTACCTTATGCTTACAATGCTCTAGAACCATACATAGATGAAGAGACAATGAAAATTCATCATGATAAGCATCATGTCGCTTATACTACCAATTTTAATAAAGCTCTAGAAGCTTACCCAGATATTGCCCAGCTGTCTGCTGAAGAAATTTTAAAAAATCTAGCTAGCTTACCAGAAGAAATCCGTCCAGCTGTCAAAAATCACGGTGGTGGCCATGTCCATCATAGCTTCTTTTGGGAAATCATGGCTCCAGCTAAAGAAAATAATCAACCCACTGGAGATTTACTAGCAGCCATTATTAAAACTTTTGGTTCCTTAGAAAAATTTAAAGAAGAATTTACTACCACCGCTATGACTGTTTTTGGTTCAGGCTGGGCGTGGCTCTCTATGTCTGACGGCAAATTGATGATAGAAAAAACTAGCAATCAAGATAGCCCCTATTCTCTAGGACATCAGCCAATACTAGGCATTGATGTTTGGGAACATGCCTATTATCTAAAATACCAAAATAGACGAGTAGAATTTGTCGAAAGCTTCTTTAATGTGATAAACTGGCTAAAGGTAGCTGAAAAATATCAAGCAGCTAGCAAAAGATAAATTCTAAAAATCTATCACAAAGACCAATGGAAACAGAGCGAGATATTATTATCATCGTCAAAGGAGGCACTATCCAAGGAGTTTTTAGCGCTGGAGTGTTAACGGCTTTTGAAAGACACGATCTTTACCCTCGTATTCACTCGGTTTATGGAGTATCCTCAGGTGCTCATAATGCCGCTTATTTTCTAGCTCATCAAACCAAAATTGGTTCTAGTATATATTATGAGCATCTCTACAAAAGACATAGATTTTTAAAAGATTTATCTCCTAAAATAATCTGGGAAAAATTTTGGCAATTATTAATCCACAAAAAACCTTTTGATATTATTGATTTAGATTATGCTCGTGAGTTGGAAACTATGGGACCAACTAAATTGGATGTCAAAACTATTCGCACCTCACCAATTAATTTTTATGTGCGAGTGTTTAATCCAGAGACTCTACGCTTGGAATATCTAGATGGCAAGGTAGATACCATCAATCGTCTGATTCAATCAGCTAAAGTGCCACCTTATGCCTACACCAAAATAAAAAATGAGCTCTACTATGATGGTGGTATTATGCCCACTAGAGATTTTATCAAAAATGTCATCAGAAAACATCCTGATAAACAAATAATTTATATTTTCAATGACAAAAAAACCCTCGCTCGAGTCTTCAAATATATACTTTGGGATTTACTGGATATATTATTTAAAGCTCGCTACCTAGGGCTGATATATGGTCTCAAACATCTTTTTAATATTTTTAACTACCCTTATATAGAAACTCTAGTTAGATACAAAAATGTCCACGTGCTCTATGATGAAGCCTGCACTTCCAAAAGAGAAAAAAGTCAGGAAAGAATTTATCTATCCTATAAGCACGGCGTCAGTAAAGGAGAAAAACTTTTAAAAAAAATAGGCTTTATACCACCTGAAGATAATTAATAATTAATAAAAAAATATATGGAAGAAAAAAATTGTTGTGACAAAGGCGAAGATTGTTGTGGCCATGGTTGTTGTGACAACTATGAACTAAAAATTGGTAGCCTAGCCCCCAGTTTTGAGGCAGAAGTCTATCATGAAGATAAAACCAAAAGAGTTAAATTATCTGACTACCAAGGTAAATGGGTAATTTTATTCTTCTACCCAGCTGATTTTACTTTTGTCTGCCCAACTGAGTTGGGTGATTTGGCCAGTCGCTATGAAGAAATAAAAAAGTTAAATACTGAAATATTATCAGTTTCAACTGACACTATTTTTGTCCATAAAGCTTGGCACGATGAATCAGAAACTATCAAAAAAGTAAACTTCCCCATGCTAGCTGACCCCACTCATGAAATATCTTATAAATATAATGTCCTGATTGAAGAAGAAGGTTTGGCTCTAAGAGGTACATTTATCATTGATCCTAAAGGCATACTAAAAACTATGGAAGTCCATGACAATGGTATAGGTAGAAGTAGTGATGAACTGATTAGAAAACTCCAAGCTGCTCAATTTGTTGCCAAATACGGTGATCAAGTTTGCCCAGCCAACTGGCAACCAGGTCAAGATACTTTAAAACCAGGTTTAGATTTGGTAGGTAAAATATAAAATATTATTTTAAACCGCCCCTCGACTACGCTCGGGGCGGTTTTTTTGTTTGTTCAATAAATATATCCCCACTCTTGAACTATATTGACAAAATATCAAAAATATGGTACTATACTATAGATACAAAGTTCCCCAGCTGACTCACTCCAACGAGAGGTAAGACGTTAATGCAGGTCAAATACAATTGGGAGGAAACTCCTGCACACAGCTTCCTGAAATGGTTTCAGGTGAAGTGGCAGGAGACTTCTCTCATCGAAAAGGTCATGGCGGTCGCCGTGGTACTGGTGCTGGCGAGTTTCGTCGGCAACATCATCAGTGCTTGGAACACGCCGGTGAGCTGAACGCGAGCTTCTCACAGAGCTCACGAGTGCGAAAAGGAGTCCGACCGCGGACTCCTTTCTTTTTTTGTTTAAAATGTTACCAACTACCCCCACCGCCGCCTCCGCCACCTCCACCAACACCACCACTGCTGCTAGAAGAGGAAGACAATGTCGAACCAGAACTGCTACTAAAACTCTTTAAACTATCACCAAAGGAAGCAGCACTAAAATAAGCGCCAGTAGATGCACCATGGTACCAATTGGGCTCTTCTGTATAAATACCCTCAAACTGCTTGGCCCATTTTTTTTCTAAACCAAAAGCCATGGCATAAGGCAGTAATTTTTCAAACAAGGCTGGATTTTTCTCTGGAGCATTGTGAAAAGCAATTCTGTCTTTTTCTGCTACATTGATATATTCCTTTAAGCCCAAAAGATATTCTTTAACTAAGACCCCTTCTTTAGTGCGACGAGGCATCTTTAGACTAAAAATATAAAGTATCACAAAAGTAAAACCAGTAGCTAAAAGATTAGCCAGATTAGCAAAAACACTTACGTCGCGGAAAAATCCTATCAAGACTGCACAAAGTGAAGCCACAATAAAAGCATGAATTGATTTAATCTTGTGTGGATTTTTAGGAAAATATTTTTTATCCACCACTGATTTATATAGACCATCTTCTACAATTTTAATCCATTTGTAAGCTTTATTTTTAAAATCAGACATCAACACCCTAGAAGTAGCCCCGGTAGTTAATTCTATATTTTTTATTTTTTGAGGTTTTTTGTCTGCGCTAGAATTACTAAACAAATTGGCCATTAATTCTTTTTGATACCCCCGAGGCAAATCATTTTCATCTTTTATTTTCTCTAACAAATAATCTGTTGATGACAAAAGGCCAGTTTTTTCTATACGACTAATTTTTATATAACCCCAAATAGCTAGTAGTATTATCTCTGCTGAAATATCGTGACTATTAGCTTTCTCATCCAAGATAATACCAGCTTCAGCTGGCATCAAATCAGCTGGTGGCTCATATTGAGCAATGATAGTGCCTCGGCCTTTTGGATCACGACCACGTTTATACCAATAAAAAAACATCAGTATCAAAGCTAAAAATGGCAAAAATAACAAAGCATATTGTTTTAAAAATAATATTACTTTTTGCTTAGCATTTGGCTCTAAAACTAAACCTTTATCAAACTGCCACCGGACAGTCACCCCAGAATTAGCACTAAGCTGGTCAGCTTGAAAAACAAAGTCTGTCAATTTATCCTTAGTACCAGAATAAATATTTTTATCTACACATTTATTGCTACTACCAAACTGTCCAAAATAACACTCTAGCTTAAACTGCTCAATGGCTAAAGGTTCATAAAAATGCAAACTAAGCTGTGAATTTAAAATCGGCACAATCCAATTATTACCAATGGCGTCCCAATAAAGCTCATCATGATCATCATAATAATCTATAGCTTGCTTTACTTGGTATTTGATAACATAGACCTGCTCTCCAGAAACAGTCTGATTGGGATCACCTATTTTGATTGTTTTTAAATTATTGGCCGTTGATACATCAAATTGATAAGGCTGTCCTTTTTGATCATGGACTGAAATATCACTAATATCCAATTGTTTTGTCGGCCAGAGGACAGAATCACTTAAAGGTATCTCCCGATAAATACCATGCTTATAATTATCACCAAAATCATAAGCAATTATTTCTTCTACCTTGATACTACTATCTTGATTTACAAAAATATCCACTTTATAATCTGAGATTTTATCGCTCTCGGCCTGACTAATATTTGGACAAAATAAAAGCCCTAAAAATAGGCTGAAAATAACTAGTGTTTTTTTCATAAATAAATATTAATTTATATTATATATTTTAACATAAAAAAATAAAAAATGTTATCTGAGGTTAATATCGGGCAAACTTTTTATTTTCCTTACAAAAATGCTATAATTTCTATACTACTATGTCAGTTATAATTAGCCACGAGAAAAAGCTAAAACAAGCTATAGCTAAAATAAAAGTAGCCGGTCCAGACAACTTACATGTTTTGAGTGATTTTGATCGCACTTTGACCTATGCTTATGCTGATGGACAAAAAGTCCCTTCACTGATAGCTATACTTAGAAATGGTCACTACCTAAGTAAAGACTATGCCCAAAAAGCTCATGCTCTCTTTGATAAATATCACCCTTTAGAAATTGACCCGCAATTAAGCTTGGCAGCCAAAAAAACTGCTATGAACAAATGGTGGCGCAGCCACATAAAATTATTAATAAAATCTGGCCTTAATAAAAAAGATTTAGAGCTTATTGCTTCCGATAAACAAATTCGATTTAGAAAAGGACTTAATTCATTTTTAAATACTTTACAAAGAAAAAATATTCCCCTAGTCATATTGTCAGCCAGTGGCGTGGGCGAAGCCGTCAAAATTTATTTTAAACAAAACAAAAAAAATTATTCTAATATTCACTATATTACTAGCTCCTTAGTTTGGAACAAAGCTGGACAGGCTATAGCTATCAAAGAACCTATTATCCACTCTTTAAGTAAAGACGAAACTCTAATTAAAGATTTCCCCAAAATATACCAACAGATTAAAAACAGAAAAAACGTCCTACTCTTGGGAGATAGCCTAGCTGATGTAGATATGATCAAAGGTTTTGATTATGATAATCTGATTAAAATTGGTTTTTTAAATTATAATACACCCCAGCAAAAAAAATACTTTTTAAAAAACTTTGATATCGTGATAGAAGGAGATGAAGACTTTACTTATATCAACCAATTACTAAAAGACTTATGCAAATAGAATACGAAGCTAGTTTTACAAATATTGATAAAGACGATATCCGCTCTCGGCTCAAAAAAGCAGGTGCCCAAATGATCTACCCAGAATTTCTGATGAAAAGATATGTCTGGCACTTTCCCAAAGGGTATGAAATCAAAGGCGGCTGGATCAGAGTCAGGCAAGAAGCTGACAAAGTAACCATGAGCGTCAAAATCATCAAAGATAATAAACATATTGAAGACCAAAAAGAAACTTGCCTGACTGTCAGTAGCTTTGAAGATGCTAGAGAAATAATAAATACCATTGGCTGTCAAGAAATAGCTTACCAAGAGAGCAAACGCGAGCTCTGGAAAATTGGTCAAGTAGAAATAACTATTGATGAGTGGCCATTTCTAGAACCATTTGTCGAAATAGAAGGACCAAATGAACAAGCTATCCAAGTAGTAGCCAAATTATTGGACTTTGATTATTCCCAAGCTATTTTTGGCTCAGTTGATTTTCAATACGCAGCCAAATATGGTGTCACTCTGGAACAAATCAACACTCAAACTACTCATATTGTCTTTGATATGCCCAATCCATTTATAAAATAAATATCTATAAGTAAAAACAAAACAATGGAAATAAAACTAACATCACATGGCGCCACCGAAGAAGTAACTGGTTCTTGTCATCTTCTAAGTGTTGATGGTTACCGTATCTTAATTGATTGCGGTATGTGGCAAGGTGATTGGGATAACTACAAAAAAAATTGGGATGCCTTTTTGTTTGACCCCAAAAATATAGACGCTGTCATTCTCACTCACGCTCACTTAGACCATTGTGGTCGTCTGCCCAAACTCTATGCCAATGGCTATAATGGTCCTATCTATGCTACTGACGCTACTATTGATTTGGCCAAGATAGTACTAGAAGATAGCTACTTTATCATGGAAGAAAAAGCTTTTCGCAAAAAAATGCCCAAGCTTTTTAGTGAGGCTCACCTGAATAAAACTTTCAAAAGTTTTGTGCCTTTAAGCTATTATCAGAAACAAGAACTCCATCCTGATATTAGTTTTAAATTGCACAATGCCGCTCATATTTTGGGTTCGTCCATAGTAGAAATAAAAATAGCCAACAAAACTATTGTCTTTTCTGGCGATATTGGTGGAGAAAATATGCCCTTGGTAAAAAATATAGACCTACTTGAATCAGCTGACTATGTCATCTGTGAAAGCACCTATGGTGATAGGGCTCATCATGATGCTAAGACTCGCGATCGAGAGCTGATAAAAGCTGTCCAACGAGCTACCTTAAATCACTCTACTCTACTGATTACTATTTTTGCTCTAGAGCGCACTCAAGATATCCTGAAAGTATTAAATGACTACTACGAATCTCATTTGGATTTCCGAGTGCCGGTTTTTTTGGATAGCCCCATGGCTTCTCAAGCAACCAAAATATACAAAAAATATCTCCACTATTTAAATAGCGATGCCCAAGATGATATAAAAAGAGATCGAGATATATTCAGCTTCCCTCACCTAAAAATCACCAATAATATCAGACAGTCCAAAGAAATAAATAGCGCTCGACCACCAAAAATAATTTTGGCTGGTTCTGGTATGATGGAAGGCGGTCGGATGATTCATCACTTGTCTCAGTATATTGGTGATGCCAAAAATAATATTTTATTTATGGGTTTTCAAGTGCCCGGCACTTTGGGACACAAAATATTAAATGGCGCTTTTTCTTTTGACTATTACGGTCGCAAAATTGAAGTCAAAGCAGTAGCTGAACAAATTGATGGCTTCTCGGCTCACGCTGATCAAACGGGATTACTCAAGTGGCTGAAAGCTTTTGCTAAACCAAAAAAGATACTCCTTAGCCATGGCGACAAGCGCGTTTTGGAAAAATTTGCTATACTAATAAAAGAACAGCTGAACTTTGAAGCAGAAATAATAAAATATAACCATCCTATCATATTAAAATAAAAATTTAATTAATAATTCTTAAACAAAAAATATGGCAAAAAAAGAATCAAAACTAACTTTCGCTTGGCTGATGCTATATATCGTAATAGCTTTTATACTGACAACTTATGTCGTACTAGCTACTTGGTATTTACAAGCCCAAGGTGGACCTTGTATCGCTAGCTAAATAAAAAATCCCTACACTGACTAATTCTGCCTATAAGCAGAAGAAAAAAGTGTGGGGATTTTTTGTTTTATAAACTTCGGCGTTGATTGAGAGGGTTTTCTACTTCCTCTTCTGGCTTTTCATTATTTTCTAGAGGCAACTGTGGATATTTCTCTTTATCAAGTCCCCCACTATAAAGAATGGGGTCCATGATATCTTCTTTGACTTTTGGAGCCTGGGCTTTAACTGGAGGTCTAGGATTTTGGGCTTTCCTATTAAATTTTTTGAATATTTTTGCCATATATTTGTATACCAAACATCATAGCAGATACTTTTTCTTGTGACAATAGCCCAAAAAATGTCATAATTGGACAAATATTTTTTCATCTATTATAATATATGCGCTCTGGTCAAAAGAATTTGACGCTTGTCCCTAGGACAAACAGGCGAAAATAAAAATAAAAGACGAAAATTTGGCAAGGCCATATCTTGTGTGCTATAATACTTTGGGACACAATATATAGTAAAAAATCGCTAAAAATTTTTGTCCTTTTTTTATCTGTCATGATAAATTAATAAAAAAAATTAAAATATATCCCCATGCAGTTAAAGGAAATCAAAAAGCGTGATGGTCGAATAGAAAATTTTGACATTAATAAGCTCATTTTTTCTCTATCTCAATCAATCACTAGCACTGGGCTAAAAGATAATCCTATCTCTGGCCAATTATCCAAAGAAGTGGTCAAATATTTGGAAGATAGCTACTCTAATAATCAAAACATTACCAGTGATGACATCAGAAGTGCTGTTAATATAGTACTTTTGGACAACAACTACCCTGAAGTAGCTAAGGTTTACTTTAAAACTCGTGGTCAAAAGCTCGTCAAAGAAAAAGAAATAGCCACCGGCATTAAACAAATCAAAAAAAGAGATGGCTCTATTGTGCCTTTTGATAAAGATAAGGTCTTTGCTGCTTTATTTAAGTCCGGACAAGCCTCTGGTGAATATAATAGAGAAGAAGCCCAAAGATTGGCTGATGTAGTCACTGCTATTTTGGAGCACAAATTTAACGACCACCTGACTCCAGGGGTAGAACAAATACAAGATATCATTGAAATCATCCTGATTCAGTCCAATTGGGCTAGAACTGCCAAACACTTTATCCTCTATCGTGAGCAAAGAAAAAAAATCCGTATTGAGCAGGGTAAAGAGATTACTTCAGAAGAAGTCAAAAAACTTCAAGAAGCTGGCGTCAATCTTTCTAAACAAGCCAAACACATAATCAACAATTCTACCAATTTTGATCAATTGGGTCGGATTATTTTTTTGGATCGCTATTCTATCAAAGACAAAAGAGAAGATATTGCTCTAGGTGACCTAGTGATTGTCATTACCAAAGAAGATAGAAAATATCCCAAAAAAGATTTGGGTATTATCAAAGAAATGATTAGCAGTGACCGCGCCAAAATACACATGCTGACTGGCATTTATGCCGAAGCAGTCAATAATTTTGAATTTGAACAAGATATTTTCAAATGTGACAAACCCCGCGAGGCTATTTCCGATTCTCACCGCCGAATTGCTCGAGCAGTAGCTAGTGTAGAAAAAACCGAAGAAAATAAAATCAAATACTTTGAAGACTTTTTTGAAGCCTTATCTAAAAAATATATTCAACCAGGTGGCCGTATTATGACTGGCGCCAATTTGGACAAACATGGCAACTACACTAGCAACCTGACTCTCTTTAACTGCTATGTTTTACCATCACCTCTAGATTCTAGAAAAGCCATTGTCAAAGACTCACTACACCAAATGGTAGAAGTGATGAGTCGTGGTGGTGGCGTTGGTATGACTCTCTCCGCTCTACGCCCTCGCTACGCCTATGTCAAAGGTGTACACGGCAAATCATCAGGCTCAGTATCTTGGGCTGGACTATTTTCCTATGCCACTGGTCTGATAGAGCAAGGTGGTTCTAGAAGAGGCGCACTGATGCTCATGCAATGGGATTGGCATCCAGATGTACTAGAATTTATTTCCGCCAAAAATGTGGCTGGTCAAATTGAAAATGCCAATATATCTGTCATGATTTCTGATAGCTTTATGGAAGCCGTCAAAAACAACCTAGACTGGAATTTGGAATTTCCTGATTATGAAAATCCAGCTTTTGCTGATATCTACGACAAAGAATGGACTGGCGATTTGCAAGCTTGGAAAGAAGCCAACTACCCCACCAAAATATACAAAACTATCAAAGCTCGCGAGTTGTGGAACAAACTAGTCACTTCTGCTCATGCTAGCGCTGAACCAGGCGTGGTCTTTATGGAAAGATACAACAAACAATCCAATTCCTATTATTTCAACAAAATAATCTGCACCAACCCTTGTGGTGAGCAAGGCCTACCTGGTTGGGGTGTCTGTAATTTGGGACATCTCTACTTAGCTTCCTTTTTGGAAGAAGCTGGCCGTGATGAGCTGGGACCAACTTTCAAAGTCAATTGGTCAGAATTAAAGCAAGCCGCTCGCACTTTGACTAGATTTTTGGACAATGTCATTGACCTCACTCCTTACCACTTTCCAGAAAATGAAGATAACCAGAAAAAAGAACGCCGGGTTGGTGGGGGCACACTAGGACTGGGAGAAATGCTCATCAAACTACGCTTGCGCTACGGCTCTGATGAATCTCTGGTCTTTATAGACGAGCTCTACAAAATTATTGCTTCGGAAATGTACAAAGAATCCTCTCGCATTGCCAAAGAAAAAGGCTCTTTCCCAAAATTCAACGCTGACAAATTCCTAGACTCTGGTTTTATGAAAACTATGCCCGAAGATGTCCGCCAAATGATTAGAGAAAATGGTATTAGAAATGTCACTTTGACTACTCAAGCTCCTACTGGCACAGTCGGCTCCATGCTTTCCACTTCTACTGGTATAGAACCCTACTATGCTTTCAAATTTTATCGCCAGTCTAGACTAGGCTTTCATGAAGTGCTGATTCCTCTAGCTCAAGAATATAGGAGTAATGGCACTTTACCAGAATTTTTTGTCTCGGCTATGGAGCTAGAGCCAATGGAGCACATCAAAGTCCAAGCCGCTGTCCAAAAATGGACTGACTCCTCTATTTCCAAAACTGCTAATGCTCCGGCTGACTATACTGTAGAACAAACTGCTCAGCTGTATGAAAAAGCCTATGAGCTGGGTTGTAAAGGTGTGACAATCTATAGAGATAGCTCTCGTGATGAGCAAGTGCTGACTACTAGTGCTGATACTGAAGAGAAAAACCTAGCCTACAATGGTGATAGAAAGCCGACCAAGCAAGAGCAAATACCAGCCTTTAAAGAAGCTGTCAAAGCCGAAATCCCGGAAATGCAAAATGCTAGAAAGCACGCTGACCTAGAAATTCCTGAACCAGATGAAGCAGAGCTTGACCCCACTAAATATGGTCCAGAAGTAGGTAAAATCTGTCCTCAGTGTAAACAAGGTATTATGGCCAAGTTTGGTGGCTGTACTGAATGCTCCAAACAATGTGGATTTAAAGGTAGTTGTGATATGAAGTAATCAAGAACGGAGACTTATAGTCTCCGTTCTTTAAAATAATAAATAATTTTATGATTAACTTGGAAAGACTATTTATAAAAGATGAGAAAAATAACTTATTCAAAATATTTATAGTTTTAAGTCAATCCGACGGGAGAGGTGAACCTTATATAAAAATATGTTTTCCAAAAAATAAATTGGGTGGAAAATTGTATGACATAGATAAAACTTCACAAATTGTAGATAATTATTATGAACAGTTTAAATATGAAAACAAAAATCTCGAAGAATTTTCTTACCATTATGTTGCAGGGCTATCCCATTTCAAAAATAAAAATATTCATGCACTAAAATTAAAAAAATTACCCACTATCAAACCAGAGAAATTTATTAAACCATTTCTTTTATTAAAAATAATAATATTTAACTTAGAAAATATTAAAATTAATACAAAAAAACTTGAAAAAAATGATTTTATAGTACCACATATATTTAATCATAAAAATGGTCGCATACTGCATCTTTATCTAAATAAGAAGGAAGACAATATTATTTATTCAAAGCAAGATGATAGTGATGGAGAATTAGTTAACCATATTAATAACTATGAATTTATAGATAGTGATTATGACATAAAATTAACAATAACTGACCACGAATTTAAAAATAAACCATTAAATAAAGGAATAGATTTCCATAGGCCATTGGATCCTAAAATTAAAGCCTACATAAAAATAGATGAAAAAAATTTTAAAGAAGAATTTTTGTTTATCCAAAACCTATTTATGAATAATGTCCCTAGTGAGCTTATAGATGGTGGGGCACCTCATGATGAATATGATTCATATATACATCAATTTATATCTACTTTTAAATCTTTTAGCACAGAAAATGATATCTATAATTATCTAAATAATATTTATCTTGATGGTTTTAATAAAAATAATGCTAAAATAATAGCTAAGGAAATTTGGGAAAGATATTTTGATATTTGATAATTAAATAATCCCTAATAAAAATCCTAAAATTTAGCCGTGAATATTTGCGGCTATTTTTGTGCTTTTTAGCTAAATTGCCTGGAAATATTTGGGATGTTATAATTTACATATATGCCAAATATTAGAGAAGCAGCCAGAACAATTATCCTAGATGAAAAGCAAGAAAAAATTGCTGTTTTGGAGGTAAAAAATGGAGACTATCACAAAATCCCTGGAGGTGGTATTGAAAATGGTGAGAGCGCGGAAATGGCAGCAATTAGAGAAGCGCTAGAAGAAGGAGCTTGTGATGTTCGACTTATTGAAATGATTGGAGAAGCTAAATTCACAGATCCAAATGACCCAAATTTATTTCATCATTCTGTATGCTTTTTAGCTCAAAAAATAAAAGACCATCAGACATCATACTTTACCGAAGAAGAACTAGCCAATAAGTTTAGATTATTATGGTTATCTTTTGAGGAGGCAATAAGTTTATTTGAAAAAGTTAGAAGCACAGTCCCTTTTGAAATAAAAATGAATAATCGAGATCTAAATTTTATAAAAATAGCCAAAAAACATTTTTCAAATAGATTAAAATAAAAAAATTACCATAAATGACCAAGCTAGATAAAAAAATAATTTTTATTTTTAAACAACGACTACATGAAGAAGTTGTAAGTATAAACGACTGCTCTCATGGCATTGCCCAAGTTGTAAAAATTGTTGAAACGGACAAAAATAAATACATAATAAAATTTCCTCGTAAAGGTAATGAATTAATGATTTATAGAGAAAATTTTGTTTGTAGTCATTTAAAAATTAAGCTACTACCAAAAATCATTTTAAAAGGCCGGACTTTTCTGATTGAGACTTTTATAAACGGCGAAACATTAAATAAAGCTAAACCACAAAATATTAACTTTTATAATACCTTAGGAAAAACTATCAAAAAAATTCACCAAATTAAGATGAGTGGTTTTGGAGAATTAATGACTGGTGGCAAGGGCCGACAAGCAAATCCTACTCAACATATTGAATTTTTACTTAAAGAAAATCTACCTCTATTATCCAAAATAAAAACATTTGATAAAAAGCTGTTACAGCATACCAAAAAATTTATCTATGATAATATTTCTCTATTTGACTCTGATAAATCTGTCCTCCTACACTTTGATTTAATAGACGATAATATTTTGGTAAAAAATAATAAGCTAGCTGGGATTATAGACTTTGGCGATCTTAGTTGCGGGCCAAAAGAATATGATTTAGCCAAAGCATATCTTGAAAATCCAAATAAAAAATTTTCTCATATTCTTAATGGCTATGGTAAAAACCTAGTCAATATGAAAAAAATAAAGTATTTTGCTGTTTTGCATTTGCTATATATAATCCCCTATTATTCATCTCACAAAGAAAAATATGCCCAATATAGCAAATTACTAAAGGCATTAGTTAAATACTAAGATTAAAATTTTATGATAACTTATGACCAAGCTCTGCTCTTGTTAAAGCGTTATTTGACTGATGAAAAAACTATCAAGCATTGTCTAGGTGTAGCTGATGTAGCCTACGAGATGGCGACAAAAATTAAACAAAAAAATATATCCTTGGATATAAACCCTGAAAAAGTTAAAATTGCTGCCCTATTACATGACATAGGACGTTATAAAGAAGGTCTCCATGAATTAAATACTGTTGAAGTTTTAAAAAAAGAAGGTCTTGATGATATTGCTAAAATTGCTATGCACGGATTTATTTACGAAACACCTTTAGCAAAAAATACTGCCCCTGATAAATTTTTGCCTAAAACTGTTGAAAATAAAATCATTGTTTTAGCTGATATGTATTATAATCAAAATGAAGAAAGGGTCAGTTTAAAAGAAAGATTTGAAGATATTGAAAAACGATACAAAAATGATAAAGACTTTTTACAGACAGTTCAATTAGCTAAAAATAGAATACAAAAATTGGAGACGGAAATTAAGGCTTTGATGTAGCACTACTTACCCAAAGCTGGATATCTGAGGAGCGAATCGGAATAAGCTGATTGTTTATTATATAAACTAAAAATCATGAAAAAAATAAAAGAATTATTATTGGCAATTATACTATTTGCAGTTTGTGTTGTAGCTATCACATATCTTTACAATAACAACACTTGGCTAACAATTGTTTTTGTGATAATTACTGCTCTAATATTTTTAAAATGGCACGAGAAAGAAGATCTATCTTATTATTTTACTGCCTTTATACTTGGACCAATAGGTGAAAGTCTAACAATCCATCAAGGTGCTTGGTATTATAGTAATCCAACATTTTTTGGATTACCATTGTGGGCACCAATGGCTTGGGGAGCAGCAGTAACAATTATTAGGCGAATTTCTATTATGGTATTAAAATAATTTTATTTCTCTATATTAAACAAAAAAACTCCCTAGCTTCGGCTGGGGAGTTTTTATAATTGACAAAAACATCCAAAAAATCTATAATAATCCCCGGTTCATTTCGCCCTAGCCTCAAGGCTAGATTCAAGGAAGACTCAAGTTCAGGGAGGAAGCCATGTTGGTCCTGTCCAGAAAAAAAGACGAAAAAATATACATTGGTGACAACATTGTCATCATTATCGCCGACATCAGAGGCGACCAAGTGCAGGTCGGCATTGAAGCTCCCGATGACGTGCCTGTCGACCGAGAAGAAGTCCGGGCCGACAAAGAGGCCAAAAAGAAAGCTAGCTCTGCTAGCGTCTAGAAGGCCCTTGCGGGACTAGAGATCAGATGAGGCTGCGACCGTAGCACGGTTGCAGCCTCATTTTAAATTGTCTTCTTATAAATTATCCACTAGCAAAATTCTGGCTTTGGCCAGATTTTTTTATTTTAAACAAAATGAAAGGGCCGCCGACTTACGTCAGCGGCCCTCGATAGCTTCTCTCTGAGGAGAAAGCCTTGACCTCTTGTTCTGGCGCGACCGCCAGAATCACACGATGATCACATCATCACTCAGAGTGTAGATCATCACACTGACCATGGCCCCGTTTTTGGAGATGAGACCACCGAAGGCACGAACGAGATCTCGCGCCTCGACGCCGGTTTGGTCGGTCGGTTCGTACCAGTTGATGAGAGCACCACTGAAGCCGAGCTCATCGGTCAAACGCTGAGCAAGCTCAGTCTCAGACTTGCACTCGATGGCGATGCGGCGAATGTGGAGCTCGATCGTCTGCTTGTCCATCGCCGCAGCCTGTTTGGGCGTCGTGAGCGGAAGATACTGAAGCATTTCCTCCAGCTCCTGTCGACGACCGAACGCCACGAGGAAAGTCTGAGCGTTGACCAGTGCTTTCACCGGGTTGCGTTCGGTGAGGTAGGACATGGAAGGCCCACGACCCCTACTCCGCTTCCAACGAGCATGCGCGACCACATAGGCCGCGCTACCACGATCGAACTTCGACAGACTGTATTTCGTCAGCATCTCTTCCTCCTGAATGGACAGTGGCACTACCTAGCGGTGAGGAAATCGTAACCAATGAGCTCGCGGGAAAGGAGCTCTTCTCCTTCGTACACGACACGGTAGGTTTCCTTGTAGTAAACAGTGACGGCCTGGCCACGGATCAAGCGCTCCCAGAGCTCCTTGTATTTCTGGCTGGTACCCTGGACGACGAACTTGCCGTGCTGGCAACGGAACACGACTGCGTACTTCTCCGGTATACTGACCGAAGTCACCGCGATGCCGATGCCACCATCGCCTGACATGGTCGGTCCGACCGAAGAGCCGTGCGATGATGGGCTGAAAATCACCTCGTCGACCACTGCCGACTCGGTCAGCTCGCCAGACTGCTGAACAACAGTCCGTTTGCAACCAGTGAAGCTGACCATGACGAGCATCATCAGCGACGTAACCAACAGTTTCTCTCTCATCTTCGAGACACCCCTTTCTAAGGACAAACCAGTGGTCGGAATTGACCATTTTGGTTTAGGTCTAGAATCTTAGGACAAACCACACAATAGTTACCACTGTCCAAGTGGCGACATTGGCGGTCTCACCAAGAAACAGGCCCTTAGTCGCTCTGTCCCAGCCACCTCGCCTACCTTGCAGATAGACTTGAACGAGCCTGGGAATCGAAGTTGCGTTGCTTGCAAAAAGTGCGAGTGGATGTAGCCATTCTGTGCTGTGGGCAGTCATCATTACATAAGCCGCCCAAAGTTGTGGAACACCCTTACACCAAACAGACAACCAAGCACGGGTCATGGGGTCTTTCAGACCATTTCGCATTACCGTGATGATTGAAAGGATGCTGACTGCCAGGCAGACTACGGTGTCACCAGCAGACCAGTGAACTGACTTGATGCTCATAACAAACAACACCAAGACAAACACAGCCCACTGTGCGAAGACAATAACGGTATACAGGCGAATCTTTTCTTTTTTCTCTCGCCAAGCAAGCAGTGCCAACGAGAGACTGACCAAAAGATAGCCCATCATAATCGCCCACATCGCTAGGGTCAACCCGTTAGTTTTACCTCTGGTGATTTGCACCACCTGAGGCACCATATAAATCCAAGCCATGACGACTTGGAACCAGAACAACAGTCTAACCATCATGGCCTCCTTAAAAAAGCTGTGAGTGTACCAACCAAAGACCAGAATTGGTCATTTTGGTTAACAAAATATTATATCATATAACAACAATATTGTCAATATTAAAAGCCCAAAATTAATTAAATTTTTATTTTAAGCAAAAAGAAGAAGGAGGGGTCATTAGCACCCCTCCTTCGCAGTCGTCTCGACGAGATCAGTCCACGAACTTCACCAGAGGGCAGACCTTCTCCTTGGTGGCTTTACGCCACTGGTTGAAGTCGTACCTCCAGTGCGCCCACCGCGAAGGCTCGCGATAGGGCTTAGATTTCACCCTCTTGATCTTCAGCTTCTTGCCCGGCCGCTTTTCCGGGTAAAGCTCGTAGTACCGCTCCTTGTCCAGCTTGTCGTAGTGCCGGTTGATGAGCAGGTTGATGACCAAGCTAACCAGCAGCAAGGCCAGCCCGTACCAGATGATCCAGCTCAAGGCCAAGCCCCAGAGCTCGGGATGAGCCTGACCACTACCGAAGTGCAAGGCCAGAGCCACCACAACAGATTGCAGCCAGAACAGGCTGTGAACCATGAGCTGGTTGTAACCCTTGATCGTGCACTCCTCGTCCGGCAGAGGATGTCGACGGTTGTAGTACCGTCGATAAACCTGCCAGTTGAAATCACAGAGCCAAATGAATGGCTCCCAGAGAAAAGGTCCGATGACCCTCTTGAGCAACCACTCCACGGCTCTCTTGGCGTAGATGCAGAAGAAAACAATGGCAAGCAAGCCGACGATGCCGCAACTACACACTACCACCAGGTAGAACAAAAGTACTTCCACCTCCCCGCAGATCACCATGCCCATAATCATCAGCCAGATGACCACGGCGGCCAGGAAATCAAACTTAACCACGGGCCTGACCACTCTCTTATAGAGCAGCTCGTAGACCACAGCAGCGGTGGCGAAGTACAGGAGGTGCAACACCGGCAAGATCAGCACCCCCACCCAGAACATCCGCTGCCAGTACAGGCAGAGTGAGGTCTGGTAGGAATTTGGCACCGACCGGTTCCAGAGACTGTTCTGGTATGTCCAGCGCCAAAACCTGTAGTGTGGCGATTTGCTTCGGCTGTAGGTCGGACTGTCGATGAACATGTGTGCTCCTTTGAGCTAGAAGCGGCCTTGCTTCCAGCAGATCAGGCCGTAGATGAAGAAGAGAAGCGACAGCCCGAAAGCCATGCTCCAGAACTTGAGTCCATGCTGCATGGCGTGAGCCAGCAGCCAAGACGATCTGAAATTGATGACCGCAGCCATGACAGGCTTGGCCACCTGCTTGAGCTCCTCGTTGGCTCTGTGGTTACCACTGAGCGAATCAGGGTACTCCAGAGCCAAAGTCTGGACCTGCTGGCGGAGCCCGCAAAGCTCCTGATAGTACTTGGACAGGTCGCCATAGAAAGCTACCTGGCCCTGATCGAGCCCTTGCCGCTCGAGAAACTCGATGTTCTCGGTGAGCACGCTGTCGGCCAGCGCGAAGTCATAGGCCAGCTTGACCGACGGCAGGCTCAACAAATCGTGACCTTCCATGGTCAAAAAATCCACCCGAGAGTTCTCCGGGCCGGCGTTGATCAGGACGAAAGACGAGGTGATCATCACAATCACGCTCGTCACAAACATCGCGACCAAAGCCTTGCCGCTCTGCAAGTAACGAAACATCGCTGTCTCCTTCCCTTTAGGACTGTTTGGGACTGTTCGAAACTTCTATGTGAAGAACCAACGTGACGGGACAAAATTATCACAACGACCAAATATACAATATTTATCACAAAATGTCAATACTAAAAACATAGCCTCTACTAAAATTTTTGCCTTCTTAGATTATGGGTGTTAAAATTAAAATAAGCTGTTTGCTTATTAATTAATTACGAATATGGAAACAAAAAATTGTATAATAATTCATGGCTGTGTTTCTAATAAAGAACAGGCAATAAATCCAAAAACTAGGACTTATAATAAGCACTGGATGCCTTGGCTTAAAAAACAATTAATTTTGAAAGGAATAAATACTGAGACTCCTCAAATGCCCGAACCATGGCAGCCAATCTACGACAAATTTAAAATAGAATTTGAAAAATATAATGTTAATCAAAATACCATCCTAATAGGCCACAGTTGTGCTACTAATTTTTTGGTCCGTTGGTTAGGTGAAACAAAAACAAAAGTGGCAAAACTTATTTTAGTTGCCCCCTGGAAAATACCTAAAACAGGCGATGATATTAAAAAGAAATTTTATACTTATGATATTGATAGCACTATCAAAGAACGGGTAGATAAAATAATAATGTTTACTTCCAACAATGAAGAAGCATCTGGTAAAGAGAGCTTAAAAATTTTCCATCAAGCCCTAGGTGGAGAAATCATTAATTTGAATAACCATAGACATTATTGTTTAGATGATATGGGCACCGAAGAATTTCCTGAATTATTAGAAAAAATTTTACAATAATAGATTTATGAAAAAATTCCTAAAAATTAAAGCCTTCCAAGAAACTCTCAACGCTAATATGTGCGGACCAGCTTCACTAAAAATTGTTTTGGATTATTATGGCCTTAATAAATCTGAAAAAGATTTAGCCAAACTTTGCCAAGTGAAAAAAAACATAGGTGTCCTTGATAAAGACATCAGAAGAACAGCTGAAGGCTTAGGTTTTAAAGTCATCATCAAAAACAATAGTAGTTTCAAAGATATTGAAAAATGGCTGGACAGAAAAGTCCCCGTGATTGTAGACTGGTTCACCAAAGGTAGGTCAGAATATTCTGAGTCAGAAGTTTCAGATGGACATTATTCGGTGGTGTCCGGGCTAGATGACAAATATATTTATCTTCAAGATCCGGAAATAGGCAAAATCAGAAAAATCAAGAAAACTGACTTTATGATAGTTTGGTTTGATTTTAAAGGACAATATATAAAAGCTGATGAGTTAATAATCAGACAAATAATAGCTATTATTAAATAGTTTTTATGTATACCAAATCAAAAAAATCAGCTAAAAATGATTGGCACAAAAGTGCTGCCAGAGAAATGTCTTTTTTCTCTACCAATCAAATAATCAAAGGCTATTACAATATGCATAAAATATATAAGCATACATTTAAAAATGCTTTGTTTTATTCTCAAGATGGTGTCATGACCCTAATCCGCAAAAAATCAGAAATGAATAAGCTGATAGATTATTATGAGACATTAGATGAAAAATATATTATAAAAGAGCTAAAAAAAGCCGAAGAGCTATACAAACAATTAAAAAAACAATTGCCCGGATTAAAGTTAAATACTAAAACTTGGTCACTTTTGGCTAGACTAGCAGAAAAAGTTTGGTTACATTACATGTTTGGAATATATTTTAATTATGCCACTGAAAGAAAAAAGCTTGATTTGATAAAAGAAAAAAACTACAAATTAGTAGCTAGAGTAAGAAACGAAATAAATGATTTACAAATATTAGATGACTTCTTAAAAAAATATTATAAAAAAATTGACTTAACTCTTTTGAATAGTAAAGAGATAAGCAAATATCTAGCTAGCAAAAAACTACCAAATCAAAATATTCTACTGGAGAGAAAAAATGAATACCTTCTGGCAATGACTAATCTCAAAACCAAAACTATCAAGCGCCAAGTAATTCAAAAAACATTGACTAAATATTTGGCTAGCGAAAACCTAGCCAATGTAAGTGAGCTAAAAGGTATTATCACCTACTCAAAAAAAGTGGCTGGCCCAGCCAAAATAGTTCTAAAAAAAGAACAGCTGAGCAAAATAAAATCTGGAGATATCTTAATCACTATCATGACTAATCCCGAATTTATTCCTAGCCTAAAAAAAGTGGCTGGTATAGTGACAGACTACGGTGGATTGACTTGCCATGCTTCTATAATATCTCGCGAAATGAAAATACCTTGTATAGTAGCGACCAAACATGCTACTGCTATATTTAAAGATGGCGATTTAATAGAAATTGATGATAAAAAAAGTATTGTTAGAAAATTAAAACTAGCTTAAGCTAGTTTTTTTGTAAAACCTAGCTACTAACTAGCTTGTTATAATAATATTAAAATCAAAAAGAAGAAGGAGAGGTGCCAATAGCTCCCCCTCCTTCGCAGTCGTCTGAAACGACATCAATCTACGGACTTCGCTCGAGCTGTGTTTAGCTCGACTGATTACTAGTCTCCAGGTAGCCCTCCAGGTAGCTCAGTACCTCATGCGAGATGCCCTTGCAGGCGTCCCACCATGACTGGTCATCATAGAAGCCGAGATGGTTGGCGTAATCACGCCAGGTAACCACGCGCGGCTTGGTGAAGGGCTTCCACCACTTTCGGCGGGGCTGGAACTGCATGGGGTCGATCTCCCGAATCCTCCAGAACATCCTGGCCTGCTGGGAGTTGAGATGTTTGGCAATCTCAACCGCCAAGGACTCGGGCAAGTAGTGAAAAGAGATGAAGACCTCCGACGCCGTGGTGCTTTCACCACGCGCACTTCTGGCCATGATCTCGAAGATGTTGCAGGATTCGGGATCTGTGGTCCCGGGGACACTCCAACTGACTGTAGAGAACATACTTGGTCCTTTCCTGTTAACCTAGCCTGTCTATAATTCTGCGGCCTGCAGAAAAAAGACAGTACTAGAGCTTCTCCAGCGAAAATTGAGTGCTGCCGTGATTGACAACTGAACAATATATAATATAAAAGACTATTTGTCAATGATAACAGCCCTTTTAGTATTATTTTACAACTAGATTTAAATAGCTATATTCCTCTATTTCTATTGAATTGCCCAAGTAAATAACTAGTGCTAGAATAGAATAAGCTAATTACTTAAGGACATCAAAATTATTTTTAAAAATATGAACCTAAAAAATTTAATTAACTGGAAATTATATTTTATACTACTAACGGCCAGTCTATTTTCTATTATTGCCATTATGCCCTATATAATGACCGTCCAAGGAGAGGTACTAAGAGCTGCTCCTGTACCATTGCCCTTGGTAATAATAGTGGCAATACTCCAAAGCTTTATACTAATTGCTATTTTATTATTTATAGGATTAAAACTATCAAAAAAATTAGGCTTCAAAATCCCAATTCTTGAAGGCTATATTAATAAACAAAAAATTGATATTAATATTAAGGCGCCTATTAAAATATCTATCCTACTGGGTTGTCTAGCTGGCATTATTATAATTTTACTAGATTTTTTATTTATCAAACTGGGTGTAAATGTCATGGGACAAACATCTATACCAATCTGGCAAGGTTTTTTGGCATCTTTTTATGGTGGAATTAGCGAAGAGATTATAATGAGATTATTTTTTATGACTTTTATACTCTGGCTAATTAGCAAGCTGGTAAAAGTAAAAACTGAGCTAGTTAAAAATAATTTTTTAGTCTGGTCAGCTATTATAATTGCCTCAATTTTGTTTGGCCTTGGACACCTGCCTATAACCACGGCTCTAACAACTATCACCCCCTTGGTAATTTTTCGAGCCCTACTACTAAATGGAGTTGGCGGATTAGTTTTTGGTTGGCTCTATTGGAAAAAAGGTTTAGAGTTTGCAATAATAGCTCACTTCTCTGCTGATATAATGCTACATGTAATCTTTTTTCCTTTAATCTCGACACTTTATTAATTTATCCATATGTTTCCATACTTAGTTTTTTTAGGAGCCCTTGTCCAAATAGCTGGTATATATGTCTATATCCGACAAACTCTAAAAGGAGAAACCAAACCCAATAGAGTTACTTGGCTAATGTGGTCTATCGCGCCACTGATAGGCACTGCTGCTGCAATATCAGACGGAGTAAGGCTGGCAATTTTACCAGTCTTTATGTCTGGCTTTGCCCCACTTTTGGTTTTTATTGTTAGTTTTAAAAACAAAAAAGCTTACTGGAAATTAGAAAAATTTGATTATGTTTGTGGTACTTTATCAGCCTTGGCCTTGATTCTTTGGGGCATAACTAAAGAGCCAATGATTGCTATTATATTTTCTATTAGTGCCGACCTGTTCGCCGCTTTCCCTACCTTTAAAAAATCTTGGAAACATCCCGAGACCGAATCAGTAGAAGCCTACTCTACTGGGATATTTAATGCTTTGACTAGTTTCTTTGCTTTAAAAACATTTGCCTTTTCTGAATTAGCTTTTCCAATTTATCTAGTTTTACTAAATTCATCTTTAGCACTAACTATTTATAGAGCTAAAAAAAATAAAATTATATAATGAATAAAATATTTTTTATTAGTGGAGTCAACGGCGTTGGTAAATCTTCAATAATACCCTATTTGAGTTCATTGCTCCCAATAGAAAAATTTGAAATACATGATTTTGACGAAAGAGGTGTGCCAGAAAAAGCTGATAGTAATTGGAGAATTTCTGAGATAAAATACTGGCTAGAAAAAGAGGCTAGCTTAACAAAGGAAAATAAAAGTATAGTTGTCTGTGGTTTTGTTAAATTGACTGACTTCCCAGATTACAAAACTCCAGAAATTGTCAAAATACTTTTGTCCGCCCAGCCAGAAATAATTCGTAAGCGTTTGAAAAAAAGATATACTAAAGACGGAATTTTTGATGAATCTCAAAAAGTTATTGGCAAAACAATTAACGTTTTTATTGATGACAATATCTATATCTTGGATCAAATGGAAAAAATGTTTAAACAGTCAAATTGTCCAATTGTAGACACTTCCGAACTAAGGCCAGACAAAGTTGCTAGGACTGTAGCTAAAATAATTTTAAAATAAAAATTATATGATAATTATCGGAATTTTAATTTTTGTCATTCTCCTGATAGTTTTTGTAGTAATGGGTGCAAGAGAAGATAATCAAAAAAAATAAACTATGACTAGTAATATTGCCGCTAATATCCCAAAACTATACATTATCAAAGCCCTGCGCTGGTTTATGTTGATAATGCCAACTATTGTTTTATTTTTCCAAGAAAATGGCCTATCAATGAAAGAAATATTGATACTACAATCTGCTTTTTCTGTATCAATTATTATTTTTGAAATACCTTCAGGCTATTTTTCTGACGTCATTGGCCGAAAAATTACTATTGTCATAGCTTGTATTTTAGGCTTTGCTGGACTACTAGTTTATTCCTTTGCTTATGGCTTTACACAATTTCTGATAGCTGAAATCATCTTGGGTTTTAGCTCCAGTTTTTTATCAGGCACTGACTCGGCTATGTTGTATGATAGTTTGGCTCAAATGAAACAAGAAACTAATTACAAACAAACAGAAGGTCGCTTAATGTCTATTGGTAATTTTTCTGAAAGCATTGCCAGTTTGCTGGCCGGATTTGTAGCTACTATAAGTTTGCGGGCTCCATTTTTCATAGAAGCTGCCTTAGTGTTTGTTACTATATTTATAGCACTAAGTCTAGTAGAACCCGAAAGGAGACGCTACCAAAGTCCTGAGGGCAATATCAAGGGTATACTAAAAATAGTCAAACACTCTTTGCATCACCATCATGAAATAAAATGGTTAATAATTTATTCTGGTTTTGTTAGCGCTTCTACTTTAACAGCTGTATTTTTTATTCAGCCCTATTTCCAATTAATAAATTTGCCTTTGATTTTTTTTGGTGTGGTTTGGGCAACTTTTAATTTATCAGTTGGGATATTTTCTTTACTGGCTTACAAATATGAGCTAAAACTTGGCCGTAAATATGCCTTGATTTCTTTGATATTTTTTCCGCTTATTGCCTACCTACTACTTAGTCTCACTCAATCACTCTGGTCAATAATATTTATATTTCTCTTTTACTTTACCAGAGGTATCAGCTACCCTATACTCAAAGACTACGTCAATAGATTAGTAAGTTCTGATATGAGAGCCACGGTATTGTCTATCAAAAATTTAGTTGGCCGAGCTATCTTTGCTATTGTTGGACCGCTAATTGGCTGGCTGACTGATATCTATTCTCTGCAATTAGCTTTGACCGCCTCAGGAATTATATTTTTTATCTTTGCCACTAGCTCAATTTTATTTTTACACAAACATAAAGCTTTATAACAACAAAATTATGAAACAAATATTTATAATGCTAGTAGGTTTTTCTAGATCTGGTAAAACCACTTTGGCTGATAAAATAATCAAATCTCTACCCGAATTAACTAAGATAGATTCTGATTCCATTCTTGAGTTTCTAACAAAAACTTATCCAATTTTTCAAGATGATAATTCAATAACTGGATCGTCATATCAACTCCGGCAAATATCCAATAAATATATGCAAATTGGTTTAATTTCAGCTTTATTAGAAAATGGACATTCTGTGCTTTTGGATTCATGTAATATCAAAATGGATATCCGCAAAAAAATACTAGCTAAAGCAAAAGAAGCTAATACTAATATGCAAACTATTATTATCAGGCACAAAATTGACGAAGCAATACTCTATAAAAATATCAAAGTGGCTGATGAAAGTCTAGCACATGGACATAATTGGCAAGATGTATATGAAAAGATACAAAAACCAAATTTTGATGAGCCAAAAAAATCTGAAGCTGACTATCTACTGCTACATGAAAATAATACTGAGCAGATTATTTCTGAAATAAAAATCTTAGCCTCTAGCAAGTAGTTTTTACAAAATTGCCTTCTGATAGCCCTAGTGTTAAAATTATATTATTATTCTTAATAACGGTCTGACCTAATAAAAAATTATTAATATAAAAAAATATGAAACCAATTGGATTTGAGAGATATTCTGCTGAAACAGCCGCCACACCGCCACCAGTAGAAACACCCCCAAATGAAACAAGTCAGCCAAGAGATAGAAGAGTTGTTTCTGAAATACCCTTAAAAATAAAAACCGAAATTCGTCAAGAAATTACCAATAAATTGACTGCTTTACTATTGGAAATGAGTGTGCAAAATGAGGCTTTAGAATATCTTGAACATGGTATACAAAAAAAAGGAGAAATACCAAGACCCAGAACTTGGCAAGTAGGAGTTGGTGAACTGGCTAAAAAATTTAAAGCCCCTGGTGTCGCTGAAATTGTTATGCAAAAAACACAAAGAGAAATTGATGATTTGAAAGCTTTACTGGATAATCTTGATGGCGGGGAAAATTATGAAGACATTGCCGACTTTCTTGAAAATAGTGAAACAGCTAAAGAGGCGGAAATTAATGGGGAGATAGATAAACTAGCTCAAATAAAAACCGATAAATTAGCTCTTTTTGGACCAACACCAGGTCTTATGAAAAAAAGAATAGCTGAACAAGAACTTAAACGAGATAATGAAACAAACCGACGACTAGGCTGGGTGTCACAACTACGTAGTCAAAAATAAATATGGAATATAGAAACTAGACAATTTACAATAATAATATGAAAATGGAAAAAGATGAGCAAAACAAAAGTATAGTTAACTTTTTGTTTGAAATTGGCACTATGAGAAAACTGCCAAGAATGCATCAACAAACATTATTATCACAAGATTTGTCTGATAATATTGCCAGCCATTCCTATCGAGTAGCCATAGTAGCTTGGTTTTTAGCTAAACTAGAAAATGTTGACCCCTACAAAACAGTGATGATGGCTTTGCTTCATGATAGTAAAGAAGTCCGAAGTGGTGATCATAACTATGTCCACAAAAAATATGTCAAAATATTTGAGGATGAAATTGTCAAAGACCAACTAGGTGCTCTACCTTTTGATGACTTGTTTGAAATTGATAAAGAGTTTGAAATCAGACAAAGTCCAGAAGCTCTAGTAGCCAAAGATGCTGATAGAATTGACCAAATGCTACTACTAAAAGAATACGCCCACCAAGGCAACAAAGAAGCGGCTATTTGGTTAGCTGGAAAAGGAGATAATAATACAGAGAGTTTCCAATATAAAAATCTAACAACTGCCTCGGCCAAAGAACTAGGCAAAGAAATACTAGAGGCCAGTGTTTCTAAATGGTGGGAAAATATCTGGACAGCCAAAAATAGATAATATTTTATACAAAAAGAGAAGAGCCCACACGCGTCTGACGCGGGTGGGCTCTTTGCATCGGTCACGAACTGAGCTCATCAGAGCAAGGTGTCAATCCAGCCAGCCTTTTTGGCCTTATCGGCGTAGAGATTGGTCTTTTGACGACACATTTTGACGACCTCGCGACGACTGAGTTTGCTCTTGGCGACCAAGATATCAATCATGCGCTGACGCATGATGTCAAATTCCCCAGTATCCTGGGTCCGAACACATTGGGCCAAAATGGAATGCCCAACCATATAGACAGGGTCATGCAAAAAGACCGTAGAGTTGGTATGAGCCTGACGCTCATTGCAGGCTTGCAGAATCACCAGAGCGATGGAACGAGCCGAACCAATTACCAGGCCAGTGACCCGCCCCGGATAATTGCGCAAGATATCATAAATGTTCAACCCAGCATCAATGTTGCCACCATCGCTGGTAATCCAGACAGTAATATCCGGATAATCTTTAGCAGCCAAAGATGTCAGACAATCCCGAACATATTCGAAAGTGTCTCCAGTGACATTGCCATGCAAATCTACAATGCCACGAGACAGGAGAGCCAATTCTTCTTGATTAAGGTGCATCTCTAGCCTCCTTGGAGTGAGTGAATGACTGGAGCGGACTACTATACCTTATCCTTGCTCTATTAATGTGTCAAGAAAAATTTCAAAAATAAATTGGTTTATTTTTATAGTCCTCTTAACTTAGACCTTTTTAAATTAAGCCAAATGAGCTAAAATATAATTATGAAAATCATTGGTCAAAAAATAAACTTAAGAACACCCAAGGCAAGTGATGCCAAATCTATTTACCAAAATATCAATAATAGAGCTATTTTACGTTATCTTTTAGCTCCCACTCCTTACCGTCTCTCTAATAGCAAAAAATTTATAATCCGCGTTCAAAAAAAATTGAAAAAGAAAGAAGCTTATACTTTTGGCATTGAAGATAAAAATTCTAAACAAATAATTGGTATAATTAGTTTAAATAACATCAGTCCAAAACATCAATATGCCGAATTGGGTTATTGGCTCGGTCAGAAATATCACCGCCAAGGTATAATGAGTGAAGCGCTATCACTAGTCTTGAACTTTGCCTTTAAAAAAATAAAACTCAATTGTGTTTGGGCTGGTACCATCAAAGAAAATATTGCTTCACAAAAATTGCTCAAAAAATATGGCTTTCAAGCAGCTGGTAATATGAAAAAATTTCTAAAAATAAATCAGCGCTGGCATGATGATTTAAGGTGGCAATTATTAAAAGATGATTATAAAAAATAAACATATGGAATATCTTTGGATTGTTTTTGCTCTACTCTCAGCTCTCACTGGCGCCTTGGTAGCAATTTTTGCCAAAATTGGTCTGCAAGGTATAGATACCAACACTGCTACAGCTATCCGCGCCGTGATTATGGCTATTTTCCTAGTGGGTCTGATACTGATCCAAGGAAAACTACACGACGTCAAACCAATACTGATGAATCATAAGGCTTTTTTAAGTATTGTCCTGAGTGGCTTAGCTGGAGCACTTTCTTGGCTGTTTTATTTTGTGGCTTTAAAAAATGCTAAGGTTTCACAAGTCGTACCAATTGATAGATTGAGTATTGTCTTTGCTATTTTACTTTCCTTTTTAATTTTGGGAGAAAAAATATCACTCAAAATAGCTTTAGGAGCTTTACTGATGG
>Ga0172379_10000867_pt1 | contig 68528 bp, 60 predicted proteins | sample GrowelOW334metaG_FD_119756 | JGI IMG/M metagenome (GOLD analysis project Ga0172379, IMG submission 119756) | Groundwater microbial communities from an aquifer near a municipal landfill in Southern Ontario, Canada - Groundwater well OW334 metaG | ecosystem: Environmental > Aquatic > Deep... | reverse complement strand
CGAATCTTTCTTCCGGAGCTCATGAAGTAGAAACATTTTGTTACAACTCTGATTGGATCGGCTCCGGCTGGTCCACTACTCCATTCACGGTGGCCAATGCGCCGGTGAGTGGCGGCTGGTCCGACTGGAGTGCCAAGAACACCACCTGCGGATATTCTGGCACCCAGACAAGAACCTGCACCAACCCTGCTCCGGCTTACGGGGGAGCAAATTGCTCAGGCGCTTCCACCCAAACGTATACCAATACGCCTTGTCCCATCAACGGTGGCTGGTCTGCCTGGAGTACTCAGAACACTGCTTGTGGATATTCCGGCACCCAGACAAGAACTTGTACTAATCCCGCTCCGGCTTACGGGGGAGCAAATTGCTCGGGCGCTTCCACCCAAACGTATACCAATGCTGCTTGTCCTTCCAATATTACCTCTCTGTCTGTTTCTCCAAATCCCGTCCCCTACGGCAGTACGGCCACTCTCTCTTACGTTTGTACCAACGGACTATACAGCCACCTCATCTTGGACGGAGCTTGGTCACCATTAAACGATAGCGGTTACTTCACTACTCGTACCACTACTATTCCAGCCCAAACTTCCCCGGGAGCGCACACTGCCTGGGCTTACTGCTACAATCCAGATTGGATCCCTTCCGCGAACAGCTGGTATATCATTCCGTACACTGTCGCCAATGCGCCGGTGAATGGTTCATGTGGTGTTGCGCACTACGATTGCAACTCTGGGACTGCTGTCAACAAAGGGGGGAACACTCTCTCTTGGACTTGGGCCTGCAATGGTTTGTACGGTGGCCTAAACGACACGTCTTGCGTGGAAAACAAAACTTACACTATTACTCCGAGTGCCGGAGCAGGCGGTTCTATTTCTCCAAACACTTTACAATCAATCAAATCCGGTTCTACAAAAGCCTTTACGCTCTCTCCTGCTCTCGGCTATTCCATCTCCTCGCCGATCGGTGGCACTTGCGGAGGAAGTTTGTCTGGAACTACTTTCACTACCGGTGCAGTCACTGGTGACTGCACTGTATCGGTAACCTTTACGATCAACACATTCACTGTCACCTTAGGAGTCGGTTCGGGCGGTTCTATTTCTCCTAGTACTCCACAAACAGTTAATTATGGTTCTACTAAAACTTTCACCATCACTCCGAATTCTGGATATTCTATTATGTCTCCGATTGGTGGCACTTGCGGTGGCAACTTAGTAGGCAACACTTACACTACCTCTGCCGTTACTAGCAATTGTACCGTTTCCGTTACATTCATTGTCAACACCCCAGCCGTGCCTACCGGTTTTACTGCTACGGCCAACTCTTGCGGAAACACTAGCCTCAATCTTTCTTGGGATGCAGCGGCTCGAGCCAACAACTACAAAGTTTACCGAGATGGAATCTTGGTTTACAACAACAGTGGCTTGTCTTTCACAGACACTGGACTGACTCTCGGAGCTACCTATCCTTACACTATTACTGCTTCTAATGCTGGAGGAACTTCTGCTCCGGCTGCCACTTCTGGCACAGTTGCTCCTAACTGCCCCGTCAATGGAGGGTGGAGTGCTTGGGGCGCTTGCAGTGTCACGGCTTGCGGATGTACCGGAACCCAGACGCGAACTTGTTCCAACCCATATCCGGCTTACGGGGGGGCGGATTGTTCCGGCTCCTCTACTCAAGCCTGCAGTACTGCAGCTTGCGCCTCGGCCACTCTTTCCGCCACCTCTTGCACCATTTCTGCCAATTCCTCCACTTGTACTTCCTCAGTAACATGGAACGCTACTGGCCTTGGGGCGGGAGCGGTAGAAGTTACCAGGAACAATCCGAACAATACGCACGTTTCTTATAATTCTTCCGGTACCAACTTAGGCAATACTGTCAATTATGGCGCCAGCTCGTATTATGTGTATTACAACGGCAACGCCGTCGCTTCGGCGAACGTCAATGCCACTTGCGCAGCTGGAGCCAGGTGGAACGGGAAGAAATGTCTTTCTACTCCGTCAATGTCCGGCACTTTGTTGCCAGCGGCCACTTCTTGCGACATCGCAGTGGGGGGGAGTACGTGTAATGTGAATATTGTTTGGAACACTCTGCATCCGGTAGGCACCTCCGCGGTTACTGCGAATGGCATGGTGAACGTGAATGGTAACTCCGGCAATCAGTCTTTCGTGGTGCCTTACAACAGTAGAACCTTTTATCTTTACAACGATGCTGTCGAACTTGCTCGTAGTATGGTTACCGCGAAGTGTGTCACCGGCACTACTTGGAACGGTAGCCAATGCGCTGTCATCAACGCTTGTGTCGGAGTAGACACTTGCCAAGATCAAGCAGCTAGCAACGCCGGTGGTCCGCTACCTTGTACTTATGCGCCTGGGGGCGGAGCCAATTTGAACGTGAGCCCCACCAATATACTTTTGGGTGGCTCGGTTACCCTCACTTGGGATGGCAGTGGCACCTGTAATGGGACAAACTTTTCTACGGGTGGTGCTTCTTCTGGTAGTGTGACCAAAACTCCAACGGAAACCACTACCTACACGCTCACCTGTGGCACTTCCAGTGATCAGGTGACAGTGACGGTCAACAAGAAGCCGAAGTTTAAGGAAAATTAAATAAAAGTTTGTTATACTTAAGGTATGCAGATTAATGAAGATCAGCTAAAAAAATTTATTTTGGACGGGGGGCTTGTGTCCAAAACAGATCTTGAAGAGGCATTCAAAAAAGCTGAAACAAAAAAACAAAAAGTTGGAGATATTTTGCTTTCGGATGGAAAAATATCCGAGACAGATCTGAAGCGAATGGAAGCTTTTGTTTTGGGCATTCCTTTCGTTAATCTAAACAATCAAAAAATAGATTTTTCTGTGCTGTCCCTTATCCCAGAACCAATCGCGCGCAATTATAATATTGTCGCTTATAAAAAGGGCGAGAAAAACGAAAATACTTTAGAGGTGGCCATGCTGGATGTAGATGATCTGCCGGTTATTGATTTTATAAAAAAACGTTCAGGGCTGAAAATCCTGCCCCGGCTGACCGACGCTACTTCTATCCGGTCAGTCTTAGTGCAATATCGGCAAAGTTTAAAGTCAGAGTTTCAAGACATTATCCAAAGGGAAAATACCAAGCTGAATCTGGCCGGAGGAGAGGATGGTGAGAAAAATACAGAGAAGTCTGAATCAGAATTAAAAGAAATGGCCGAAGATTTGCCGGTGGTAAAAATAGTGGACTCTTTGATATTTCATGCAATTCTGCAAAACGCCTCCGACATTCACATTGAGCCCGGAGAAAAAGAGCTTACTGTGCGTTACCGGATAGACGGCATCTTGCACGATGCGATGGTCCTGGATAAAAATGCCGGCTCGGGGATAACCGCGCGCATCAAAGTATTGTCCAGTTTAAAATTGGACGAAAAACGCCTGCCCCAAGACGGGAGATTTAAAATAGAACAAAATGGAGAGAAAATTTCTTTTCGTGTTTCCACCTTGCCGACTTTTTTCGGAGAAAAAACGGTGATCAGAATCTTGAAAGAAAATGCTCACGGTTTTTCTTTGGAAATGCTCGGCTTCCACGGCGAGGGATTAGAGCGGATACACAATTCCTTAAAACAAAAAACTGGCATGGTGCTGGCCACCGGTCCGACCGGTAGCGGTAAGACGACGACTCTCTATACCATGCTAGATATTTTAAACAGGCCAGAGGTAAATATCTCAACCGTGGAAGATCCGATAGAATATCAAATGCCGAGAGTCAACCAAACTCAAGTTAAACCGGAGATCGGCCTGACTTTTGCCAACGGGCTTCGTTCGCTCTTGCGCCAAGATCCGGACATCGTGATGGTGGGAGAGATTCGCGATCGCGAGACGGCGGGGCTGGCCGTCAATGCCTCGCTCACGGGGCACTTGGTTCTCTCTACTATTCACACCAACTCCGCCGCCGGTGCTATCCCCAGAATGATAGACATGGGAATAGAGCCTTTCCTCATAACCGCGACAGTGAAGACGATCATCGCGCAGAGACTAGTCCGCAAGCTTACACCCAATAAAGAAAAATATTTTTTGTCGGCGGATGAAATAAAAAACTTGGCGAAAATCGTCGACCTAGACAGAGTGCTGGGCTTTTTAAAAACGGAAAATGTTGTCGGGCCGAAAGATACTTGGGACAAAGTTCCTTTTTACAAGCCAGTCCAGAGCGCCGAATTTGAAGATGGTTACAAGAGCCGTACCGGCATGCATGAAGTATTGAAAGTCACTTCGACAATCAAAGAAATGATTATCAAGGGAAGTTCTCAAGATGACATAGAAGCGCAGGCTAAAGAAGAGGGGATGATGACCATGATTGAAGACGGGATTTTCCAAGCAGTTTTGGGTGTAACCACTCTAGAGGAAGTGTTCCGGGTTGTTTCGGAGTAAAAAATTCATGGAATATAAAAAAGAAAACAAAGTCAAGCAATTTTATATATTTTTATTTTTAATAGTGTTGTTGGGTATAGCCACAGTGGTTAATTTATATTTTTTACATAATCAGCGTAAAAACTATAGTAGAGAATTAGACATTTTATGTCCTGGAGAAATAAAAACATGTTCTGATGGCTCGACAGTTAATCGTATTGCTCCTGATTGTAAATTTGCAACGTGTCCAACGTCTTTTGTCAATAACGAAACAGCTAATTGGCAGACGTATAAAAATGATAAATATGGATTTGAATTTAAAAATGGAGAAATTGTATTTGAATTTAAGTATCCATCAATGATAAAAGTTATAAAAGACATTCCTGGTTATTATGAAATGCAAACAAAAACACTTGAAGTAGTACAAGACAGATCGGGTCCTGGTCCTGATATGAATCCTGATTATTATAGAATTGATTATTTTTTAAGTTTTGATGATATTTCGGGGATTAAGATTAGTCCACATACCAGCGATTCTCAACCTTCTTATAGCTCAAAAGATTTTACTGAAGCTGTAAAATTAATTGTAGGCGACAAACAAGCAGTGCAGCGTGTAATACAATCAGAGAAAAATTTACGTATTAATACTTATGTATTTGTAGATTCTATAACGTTTGACATTGGCTACACGGGAGAGAATAAGCCAGAATTTATATCTTTATACAATCAAATTCTTTCCACTTTTAAATTTACAAAATAAAAAATGGAGACAATTAATATGAAGAGAGTAAAATTTATAAGAGATGATATTCAAACTTTTTTATTGTTGTTTGATGATTCTACTGTGTCAAAGGTTATAAATTCTCTTGAGCTTTTAGATGAGCTGGGAGAAAAAATCAGACCTCCTAGATCTAGGAAAATAGCAAAAAATGTTTATGAATTAAGGATACTGGGGAATTTATCTGTAAGAATTTTTTATACCTTTCATGATGAGAGTATTTGGATCTTACATGCCTTTGTTAAGAAAAGTCAAAAAATACCCCTCAAAGAGTTGGAGATAGTTATTAACAGACTGCATTGCTTGCAATAAGATAGCAAGTATGCTATCATTCATACTATGAAAACATTAGAACAATTCAAAAAAGAAGCATTTAAAAGACCTGGAGTGAGGAAAGCTTACGCTGAGATGCAGCCAGAATTTCAAATAATTCGCGCTCTTATAATTTCCAGAAACAAAAGAGGTATGTCTCAGAGAAAATTAGCTCAAAAAATAGGAGTGACCCAATCGGCTCTCGCTCGTTTTGAGACTGGTAAAATAAATCCCACCCTTTCCTTTATTCAAAAAATAACAAGCGGTCTTGGTTTAAAATTGGTAGTGAAGTAATATGCTTTTTACATACAGCGCAAAATCAAAAACCGGTGAAATTTTTGAAAGCATAATGGAGTCGGCTGACCGTTATGCCCTTTCGAGGGAGCTACGCTCTAGGGGCTGCACTCCTTTGTCCATTACCGAGAAAAAAGAAAATATAGTGGAAAGATTTTCAGCATTATCCAACGCTTTTTCAAAAGTCAGTCTTGAAGAGCAAATTATTTTAACTAAAAACTTAAGCGGAATGATCCGGGCGGGGCTCTCGCTTTCCCGCGCGCTGTCGGTTTTAAAAAAACAAACAAAAAATCCAAAGCTTGATAAAATTTTAACTTCCGCCATGAACGACATAGATGCTGGAGAAACTTTTTCCACGGCGTTTTCAAAATTCCCAGACGTTTTTTCAAAACTTTTTGTTTCTATGATCCGTGCCGGGGAAGAGTCCGGCAATCTGGCTGGGGCGCTTTCAGATATAGGGTTAAACCTGGAAAAGTCCAGCTCTTTGAATAAAAAAATCAAGGGAGCGCTTATTTATCCTGGGGTAATTATGTCGGCCATGGTTGTGATCGGGGTTCTGATGTTTGCTTTCGTGGTGCCAACCTTGGCCAGCACCTTCAAAGAGCTCGGCGTGGTTTTACCTTTTTCCACCAGACTACTGATATTTTTTGGCAACTTTTTCTCCAACCATTTACTGTTAACTTTTTTAATTATCTTCGCGGTGGTCTTCGGCCTATATTCCGGCTTCCGCTCGAAGTTTATGGCGCCTTATATTGATTTTGTTCTTATCAAAATGCCCCTACTCAGCAAAATGACCATAGAGCTGAACACTGCGCGCACGGCGCGGACCATCTCTTCACTTTTGACTTCCGGAGTTTCTATCACTCGCGCGCTGGAGATCACCGAAGACGTGGTTCAAAATGTTTACTATAAAAAAGTTTTGAATGAAGCGAAGCTGGCGATAGAAAAAGGTGAGCCATTTTCCAAAGCGTTTGAGGCACATGCCAATCTGTACCCGGTGATGATGTCCGAGATGGTGCAAGTCGGGGAAGAGACAGGCAAGCTCTCCGACATGTTGCTCCAGATTGCTTCGTTCTACGAAGAAGAAGTTGAAAATAAAACAAAAAATCTTTCTACCATTATCGAGCCACTCTTGATGGTTATCATCGGCGCGGCTGTCGGGTTCTTTGCTATTTCCATGATTTCTCCGTTATATTCTATTTTAGGAAGTATAAACTAATCCACTTTTAGCCTAATTTTTATGTCTTGTCATAGTGTTTTTTATATTGTATGGTGAACGAAAGAGCTTTGTTGTTCAAAAGATAATAAGATAATTCAAGAAGTCCAAACCATATAACCTAGGGAAAGGAGGAAGTAAAGATGGATAGAAGAATGTTTTTGAGTAGTACCGCGTTATTCTTGTTGAGTGGTTGCGGAGGTGGCGGAGGTGGAAGTGACAATGTTGGTGGTACACCGATTGTTTCTACTCCTATGCCGTCACCGCCCCCTGGTAAGGGGTGGCTGAATGTCATTTCGCTGGTGCCAGTTCCGGCCAGCGACCTAACCGAAGTTGTAAATTTTGTGGTGCCGAAGTTTTTTTTCGACGCGCATCCAGAATTGGAGACTAACATTCGCCAGATCGTGGCGGACATAAACGCGGTACTGGCGAAGGATCCGCAAAACAAAAAGCTGTATGTGTTGGGTCAGGTAATGACCCACGACGGGACAGTAACGGGTTTTTCCACCATAAAAACTAATCCAACTTTTTTTACCGACAATCACTTTGTCGGTAAGCGTTGGGATGGTGGCGCACTAGAGTTAAGTGGCACCACCATTGCTTACTGGCTACAATCGTCGCTTTATGATACTGACCTCCCTTCGGTTTTCCCGAAGGGTGTTTACGGTCTTTCCAGCTCGGCAAATGTAAGTGGGAAAAAGTATGGGTTGATTTACGTTGCCGAGACACCATCGGCGACCGCCTTACTAGGGAGAATCTCATCCGGTAGCAACAACTACGACTATGGGATTGGAACTCTGCTTCATGAGTTGGGTCACACAATGGGACTGGGAATCCCAGAGTGGTATGGCTTACACTCTATAGACCAAAGTGGGGTCTTGCCGGATTTGAGTTTTAGTTATCAAAACTCAAATTACATGGACCCAATGGTTGGAGGGTACAGCCCAGCATGGGTGTTCGCGCCCTTCAACAGTTGGCTAATCTCACACAACGCGAATCACCAGTTGGACTTGCCCCTGATATTGTGGGCAGCGCAGAACAACATCGAGACCCAGGTCAGGGTCGTTGATGCTTCCGGTGCTCCCGTTCCGAGCGCTACCGTTAATGTCTACGGCAGCATCGAGGTTGACCAGGCAAACCCTTGTCCATATGTGGGGGTTGATCGGGGCATGAAGTCTGTGATTCAGACACACGTCACAGACGTGAATGGCATGGTGTTTCTCACCAGAGACGCCTGGTACGCGAGAGGCATCAAGGCCTCGCGTGGGGAAAAAGTTGCCGGTCAGGTAGTTACCTTAATTGACCTGGAGGATGCATACTTCAGGCAAGGGCTTACCACCTTCACCGTCACACTCACATTAAAGTAAAAAGAAAGGAAATTTTGATTTTGGAAGACACAATATCGGCTCGATAGCCCCTCTTCAGGTGAAACTGGAGAGGGGCTATTCTAAATTTTAGGTGATATAATAACTAGTAATGAAGAATTTTTATAAACGTGGTCTGACAGTTATAGAATTAATTGTGGTGGTTGCTGTCCTCGGTATTATTTTTTCCATCGTCATTCCGCAATTTTCCAAAATGAGGGAAAACCAAGTGCTCAAAAGCACTTTAAATGACATAACTTCAAGTTTGAAAAAAGCGCAGACGGAAACCCTTGCTTCGCTCGATTCTTCTTCTTATGGAGTGCATCTGCAGTCCGATAAAGTTATAATTTTTCAAGGCACAGTTTTTTCAGTTGGCGATGCAAATAACGAAATAATAAATATTATAAGTCCTGCCAGCATTTCAGACGTGACTTTAGCCGGGGTGAGCGGAGACTCGGGGGATTTATATTTCAATCGTCTTTCTGGCACCCCAAGCAAAACTGGAACCATCACTCTTACCACTCCAAATTTTTCCAAAATTATCACAATTTCCGTTACGGGAGCGATTAGTGTAAATTAAAATGACCCATTCGATAAAAACTCAGGGTCATAGTGAGCAAAGTCGAACTATGAAAAATATTTTTCAAAAAAAAGGTTTTATGGTGGTGGAAGTATTAGTAGCTGCTTCAATCATCACTATTTCTATTTTGGCCGCGCTGGCCGTCGCGCAAAAATCCATCTCTGTTTCCAGGCAAGCTTTTCACACCACGCAGGCAGCTTTTCTGCTGGAAGAAGGAGCAGAGAACGCGCGAATAGAGAGGGATAACACTTGGGACAACGTAGCTTCCTTGAACTCTTCGGAGCAGATAGGTATTTTTACCAGAACAGTTATCGCTTCCAGTGTAACTCGCGATAATATTACCAAAGATATTTCCAGCGTCGGCACGGATGATCCCGGGACAAAACTAATCACTGTTACAGTGTCTTGGCCGGAGGGAGGTTTGACGGTAAGCAAGACGCTACGCTTTTATATAATGAATATTTTTTCATGATAAAACACAAGAAAAATAAAATAATCCCAGATAGTGCTTTAGGCTCTATCCAGATAGTGCCTAAAGCACTATCTAGTAAACATGGTTATGCAATTTTAGAACTTCTTTTTTACATTGCTTTTTTTGCCGTTCTTTCTTTTGTGGTGATCAGCGCCATGATGACGATGGCAAATTCATTTAAAGAAACTACGATCCAAGAACAACTGATCCAAAGCGGAACGATAATGGAAAGAATTTCGCGAGAAATCAGGTCTGCTAGTGATATTGTTTCTATTTCCAGTAATGATTTATTACTTAGCACCAAAGACGCTAACGGCGCAGACAAAACGGTGGAATTTAAATTTGTTGATCCAAATGTTCAGCTTTGGGAGGCTGGCGCCAATACCGGGAATCTGAATTCACCAAATATCATCGTCACCAGTCTTGCTTTCTCTCAAATAATTACAGCCAAAGGAAAAGCAGTGAGGATAATTTTAACTGTTAAGTCTGCCAACGACGCCCTGGGCCGGATGCAAGATTTTTATGACACGGTTGTGCCACGAGGCAGTTATTAATTACAAAAAATATGAGCAAAGATTTTAAAAAAAATGGTGGCGCGGCGATGCTGATCTCGGTTATTTTTTTTCTTTTTATTTCCTTGGCGATAATAGCCGGGCTGGTAGGCCCCACGGTGCGAGAATTTAAAAACGCTAGTGTTAATTTGAATTCCAAGAAATCATATTTTTTGTCGGAGTCTGGAAGCGAAGACGTTGCCTATCGTACTATGAAAAACATAACAGTGGGGGAAAGTGAAATACTTAATCTGGATTCCAATTCTGCGGTGACGACCACCACTACGCTTCCCGACGGGTCCAAGCAGATCAGCGCTCTAGGAGATGTGTCTAGTTTCCAAAGAAAAACAAACATTACTCTTTCGACTGGCACTGGACTTTCGTTTAATTATGGCATGCAAGTTGGAAACGGCGGGTTGGTCATGTCTAACACTGCCACAATAAACGGCAGTGTGTATATAAATGGCAATATTACAGGCTCAAATAGTGCCAAGATAACAGGGGCGGCGATCGCGGCGGATCGGACGGCGGAAATTATCGACCAAGTAAACGACACCGGCACTCCGACAGGCGCGATTCAGTTTGGCTCTGCCACTCTCACGCAAGACTCCGCGCAAAGTTTTATCGTCGCCACTTCTGACGTCGTTACTCAAGTCTCTGTTTATGTTAAAAAAGTTGGCGCGCCGAGCAATGCAACTATCAGGATCGTTGCGGACGCAGGCGGAAAGCCAGCCAGTAGCTCTCTTGCCACTGGCACACTATCGGCTTCAAATGTGACGGCTTCATACGGCTGGGTAAATATTGTTTTGTCGCCCAACGTTACTCTGTCTACTGGGGTAACTTATTGGCTGGTGGTAGATGCGAGTGTTAGCGCGGCAAATTATTATATTTGGGGAGCAAATGACAATCAATATGCAAACGGTTCGGCCAAACTGGGGCAATACGGCACAACCACTTGGAATAACACTAGTCCTGCTGGCTTGGATGCTTTTTTCAAAATTTATCTCGGGGGGATCAATTCCACCATCAGCGGTATGATTATCGGAGAATCTGGAGAAGGAAATGCTTGGGCGCACACTGTGAACAATTCAGACGTGGCTGGCGAGCTGTATTGCCAAACGGGCAGCGGGAATAATAAAAATTGTGATTCTTCACAAGGGGATCCTGAGCCGCTTAATTTTCCTGTTTCTGATTCTCAGATTCAACTATGGAAAGACGAAGCGCTTACCGGAGGAACGCAAACTGGAAATGTTAATTTGTCAGGCAGTAGCACTCTAGTGGTTGGCCCAAAGAAAATCAATGGCAATTTAATTCTTAGCAACAACGCCGTTTTGTCCGTGTCTGGCACTCTTTGGGTCACCGGAAATATTAGTTTATCAAATAGCGCAAAAATTAAACTTTCCAGTTCTTATGGTTCGGCCAGTGGGGTAGTTGTTTCCGATGGGACTATTTCCACCGCCAACTCCGGAGGGTTCGAGGGTTCTTCAATTCCTGGAAGTTATATTATGATGCTCACTACTTCGGCGTCGTCTTCGGCGATAAGTATTTCAAACAGCGCCGGCACGGTCATCCTGGTCGCTCCTTATGGGACAATTTTGTTTTCCAATACCGCTTCAGTCAAAGAAGCCATCGCGAAGACTATCAATATGTCGAACAGCGCAACCCTCATCTACGATAGCGGATTGATTAATAAAAATTTTATAGGTGGTCCTTCAGGGTCGTGGAACGTAGACAGCTGGGGAGAAAGCCAGTAAAAAGATTAGGTTGTAGTTTCTGGTGACTAGGTGCTAGAATAAATCAATGTCTAAAAAAATTATTATTGGCAACTGGAAAATGAATCCGCTTACCTCGAAAGAAGCGGAGAAATTATTTTCTGGCGTAATGAAGGGCATCACTGGAATTAAAAAAACAGAAGTTGTTGTATGCTCGCCGTTCATTTATATCGAAAAATTAAAAAAAATATCCAGAAAAATATTTTTGGGCGCGCAAGATGCTTTTTGGGGCGAGGTCGGGGCTTTTACTGGGGAAATTTCCGGGGAAATGCTCAGTACCCTTGGCGTCAAATACGTGATTCTAGGCCACTCCGAAAGGCGAGGGTTAGGAGAAAGTAATAGTGATGTAAATAAAAAAATAAAAGCTGTACTCACGGCAGGGCTCGTGCCGGTATTGTGCGTAGGGGAAAATACCCGCGACGAAAGTCATGCCTATTTTAATTTTGTTAAAACTCAAATAGAAGAATGTTTGGCCGGAGTTTCTAAAAACTCAATTTCAAAAATTATTATTGCCTACGAACCGGTCTGGGCGATATCCAGCACCGCCGAACGCAAGGACGCCACGCCAGGGGATTGCCTGGAAATGGCTATCTTCATTCGTAAAACACTTTCTGATAAATTTGGTCCTGACGCAGGAAGGACGAGAATTATTTACGGCGGATCAGCCAATGAAAAAGACGCGAGGGACTTTTTGCAAAATGGAGGAATAGACGGACTGCTTCCTGGCCGAGCCAGCCTGGACGCGAAGAAGTTTGTGGAAATTGTAAAAACATGCGAAGCATTAAACAAATAAAAAATTTAAAAGGTAAAACTGTTCTCCTTCGGGTGGATTTCAATGTGCCTATTAAGGGTGGGAAAGTAGAGGATGACTTCAGGATTATCAAAGCTTTGCCCACCATTAATTTTTTAATTAAAAAGGGCGCTAAAATAATTTTAATTACTCATCTGGGCAAAGATGGCACCGCTAGCCTCCAGCCGGTGATCAAACGGTTTTTTGCCATTTCAAAAATAGCTCCAGGTAAAGTAACCTTTTTTGAAAATATCAGAAAATTTCCAGGGGAAATGAAAAATGACCCAGCGCTGGCGAAAAAGCTCTCAGCCTTAGGAGACATTTATGTGAATGACGCTTTTTCTGTCTCCCACCGGGAGCATACCTCGGTAGTGGCTCTGCCGAAATATTTGCCGAGCTATGCAGGCTTTCAGTTGGAGGAGGAAGTAGAAAACCTATCGCATGCTTTCAAGAAAACCAAACATCCATTTTTGTTTATTTTAGGCGGAGCTAAGTTTTCCACCAAAATGCCTCTTCTAAAAAAATATTTAAAATTAGCCGACTATGTTTTTGTCGGAGGAGCGCTGGCGAATGATTTTTTAAAAGCCAAAGGTTATGATGTCGGAAAATCTTTAGTTGGCGAAGATAGTTATGGGATTAGAGAATTGTTAAAAAACAAGAAATTAATTTTGCCTGTTGATTTTGTAAAAAAAGACGGGGCAATTATAGACATAGGTAAAAATTCTATAAAAGATTTGGAATCATACATAAAAAAAGCCAAATTCATTCTCTGGAATGGTCCACTTGGCCGGTACGAAGACGGGGGAGCGGAAGCCACTAAAAAAATATTGAAATTAGTTGCCGGCTCTAAGGCCGAAACCATAATCGGCGGCGGGGACACAGTAGCCCTGATCTCTAAAATGAATCCGCCAGCTGGCGGAGAAAAGAAGTTTTCTTTTGTGTCCACTGGTGGCGGAGCCACCCTAGATTTTTTAGCGAATGGCACCTTGCCCGGCATCAAAGCTCAAGGATAATTTTCCTAGCATTTTCTTCCAGGTTTTTCTTATCGCCTTCAGTTTCCGGCCAGACCCAGACGTGAGCATGAGGGATTTCTTCGCCGTAAACTTGAGCGCGGACAAGGTCGGTATTAAAAGCTTTTTTTTGGGCTAGAGCTATTTTTCTCACTACTTCAAAATATTCTCCGATGTTGGGGACATCCCAAACCCATCGATAATGTTTTTTAGGAATTACTTGAGTGTGGCCTGGGCCCATCGGTTTTATGTCTAAAAAGGCCAAGAAATTTTCGTCCTCATAGACTATGTTCGCTGGTATTTCTTTTTTTATTATTTTGCAAAAAATGCAGTTTTCCATATTTATATATTCTATACTTTCTATGCTAAAATTCAATTTATGCACAAGTATGGGGAATTACTGCGGACACTTTTAGAAAAGAGAGGAATTATTGATTCAGCCCAGGCTGAAATTTTTTTAAATCCTGATTATGAGCGTGATTTACATGATCCGTTTTTAATGCGAGACATGGAGCGAGCTTGCATACGCCTATATGAAGCGGTAGAGAACAAAGAAAAAATAATTATTTATGCCGACTATGATTGCGATGGTATTCCTGGGGCGGTAATCTTGCAGGATTTGTTTAAAAAAATAAATTTTACTAATTATGAGGTTTACATCCCTCAAAGAAATAGCGAAGGATACGGCCTTAACCTAGAAAGCATAAAACAATTTGCTAAATCAAAAGTAAAATTATTGATTGCCGTTGACCTTGGCATCACCGCTGTGTCCGAAGTGGCTCAAGCAGAAGTGGAGGGGATCGAGGTGATGATCCTAGACCATCACTTGCCTCCAGCCGTTCTGCCTCGCGCTTGTGCGATTTTGAATCCAAAGATAGATGATTATCCGGAGAAAATGCTTTGTGCGGCCGGGGTTGTTTTTAAATTTGTGCAAGGCTTTATAAAAAAATATGGGGAGTTTTATAAAATAAACAAAGGTTTTGAAAAGTGGATGCTGGACATGGCTGGCTTGGCCACACTTTCGGACATGGTTCTGCTCACAGGGGAGAATAGAGCTATTGCTTATTTCGGTATGAAGGTTTTTAAAAAGTCTCCTCGTCCTGGCTTGCAAAAGCTTTTAGCAAAAATGAACATTGACCAGAGGTATCTGACAGAAGACGACATAGGCTTTATGGTCACCCCCCGCCTCAATGCTGCCTCGCGCATGGATGACCCGATGCGAGCTTTTGAACTTCTGGCCACTTCGGATCAGGCAAAAGCGTCCGAGCTTGCGAATCATTTATCAAAAATAAATGATGAAAGAAAAAATCTTGTAAAAAGTATTATGCGCGAAGTAAATAAAAAATTGGAAACGTATGAGCATAGAGAAATCATGGTGATAGGGAATCCAAAGTGGCGAGTAGGGGTGCTTGGACTAGTGGCAGGAAAAATTTCTGATGAATATAAAAAACCTGTTTTTGTCTGGGGAAAAGATGAGAATGACTGCATCCGGGGTTCCTGTCGTAGTGATGGGTCCGTGTCTGTCGTAGAGTTGATGGCCGAGACCCATGAATCGTTTATAGATTTCGGAGGACATGAGCTGGCCGGCGGTTTTACTGTTCATAATGAGAAAATTCATTTTTTGGAAGAGGCGTTGTCCATTACTTTCAATAAAGTAAAATATGAAAAAATTGAAAAGAAAATAACCTATGATGTAAGGGCTGATCTAGGTATGGTAAACATGAAAAACTGGCGTGAGTTAGAGAAACTTGCACCCTTCGGGATTGGTAATGCTAAGCCAATTTTTCTTTTTGAAAATGTGAAAATAGAAAAAATTAAAAAATTTGGAAAGAACGGCTCAGAGGAACACCTAGAGATTACTTTTTCAGATTCCAGTGGAAAAACCGCTAAGGCAATTTCCTTCTTTTCCGGTATTGATTCATTTGAAAATACTTTAGCTCTTGGGCTTAAGGTAGCCTTATTAGCCACTTTTGATTTGTCTAGGTTTAGGGGCAGAGTTGAGTTAAGATTAAGAATTGAGAATATTATTTGAATATGTCACAAAATATTGTAAAAATTTATACTGACGGAGCGGCGAAGGGGAATCCAGGAAAAGCAGGCTGGGGCGCAGTTTTTATTTTTCACCCCTACCTAGCCTCCCCCTTATCAAGGGGGAGGAATGAGGAGGGGGTCTTTGAAATTGGGGGAGGAGTAAACCATGCCACTAATAATCAAATGGAGCTAACAGCACCCATAGAAGCCTTGAAATATTTGAAAAACAAAATGTCAAAGACCGTCTTTGACATTGAGATTGTCTCTGATTCCAAATATGTGATTTTGGGTATTACCGAATGGATTTTCGGTTGGCAGAAAAATAATTGGCGCAATGCTGCCAAGAAGCCTGTTTTAAACCGCGAACTTTGGGAGGAACTTTTTAAACTTACGCAAGAATTAAAACCCAAATGGACTTATGTGAAAGGACATAATGGCGATAAGTGGAACGAAAGGGCGGACATAATAGCCACTAGTAACGCCCTCGGTGAGCCAGTGGAACTTAAAAAATAAAAACAATTTTAAATGCGGGATAGGATTTTCTATTCAATTTGTTTCGGATTTTTATTGGGGGTGCTTTGGCGCTCTTTTGCTTTGGTTAATTTTTATTTAACTCTGTGGTTGGCAGTGATTTCTGTCTTTTTGATTTTTTTCTTTTCTTTTGTCTCGAAAAGTAAATGGGGAATAATTACCGGGATTTTTGTTTTATTTTTTTCTTTTGGAATTTTTAGATTTGGCATGGTTGATGTGCCTAATCCTGAGATTTTTGAGTTGCAAATAGGGCAAAAAGTTTCCTTTTCCGGAATTATCGTAGACGAGCCAAGTATTAAAGAAAATAATCAGCAGTTTGCTGTAAAAATAGTACAAGGTCTTGCCTTGAACTGCAAGGCAAGACCTTGTACTACGGAAGTTTTAATATCTACTGGCTTGGATACGGATTACAAATATGGCGATGAAGTAAGTTTTGTCGGAACTTTGAAAAAGCCGGAGAATTTTACGACTGACCAAGGAAAAGTTTTTGATTATGTAAACTATCTGCGCAAAGACGGGATCCTGTATGTGATGAGTTACCCAAAAATTGAAATTATCTCACGTGGGAACGGCAATAAAATTCAAAGCGCTTTGTTTTCCACTAAAGAAAAATTTTTAGAAAAGATGAATTCGGCTATCTCTGGCACCGAGAGTTTGCTGATGGGTGGATTAATTTTAGGAGAAAAGGCCTCTTTTAGTCAAAGCTTGCGACAAAGTTTCATAGATACAGGGACCATCCACATCGTAGCGCTCTCCGGCTACAATGTGACGATAGTCGCAGAGTGGATAATGAAACTATTTTCTCATTTGTCCTTTGTGCCCAAAAATTTCAGTATCGGAATAGGTATTTTGACTATTATTTTATTTATTTTAATGACGGGTGGAAGCTCTACCGCTGTCCGGGCGGGGATAATGGCAACCTTGGCGCTCATCGCTCGGGCGACGGGGAGGAATTATGATCTTGGCCGGGGGTTGCTTTTGGCAGGGGTAGCTATGATAATTTTAAATCCATTTTTATTGGCGTATGATGTTTCTTTTCAGCTTTCTTTTCTCGCCACTTTCGCAGTAATATTTATTGCTCCTAGAATTGAAAAATATTTTTTGTGGGTGCCAAAATTTTTGGAACTGCGAGATATAGTTTCAGTCACTTGCGCCGCTTATGTTTTTGTTTTTCCATTTATTCTTTATAAGATGGGAAATTTTTCGCTGGTGGCCATCCCCGCCAACGTGCTGATCTTGCCATTTATTCCTTTCACCATGATGCTTGGATTTTTGACTGGTTTTCTTGGGCTTATTTATTATGTGCTAGCTGTGCCAGCGGGTTTTCTGTCGACTTTATTTTTACATTATGAGCTTGGAGTAATAAGTTTATTCTCTCGTATGTCGTTTGCCACTTTTACTATTCCCGATTTTCCACTCATTTTTACGCTAAGCATCTACGCTTATTTTGTTTATAGACTTTTTGGCAGAAATATTAAAAATCTTTTTACTGAGCTTGTTTGAAGTTTTCTTCAATCACTTCCCAATTTAGATTTGCAAAAAAATCTTCAATATATTGTTTTTTCCCGCTTGGCAGATAGTCTGCGACAAAGGCATGCTCCCACATATCAATACCCAGAATCCAGCTAAGTCCGTTTAATTGCCCCAGATGGTGTTCGTCTACCCAGGCGTCAATAAATTGCTTTGTTTGCTTATCCCAATATAGTACCGCCCAGCCGACTCCTCGGGTCATGGCGAGAGTTTTGAAATTTGTCAGCCAAACATCAAAGGGTTGGGTCTTTTCTATGGCTGTTTTTAGTTGAGAATTTTCCGGTAGATTTTTTGCTCCGCCCTCTAGCGATTTGAAATAATATTCGTGGTTTCGCATGCCGTTAAATTCAAAACCAAACCTTGTTTGAGGTTCTGTTTTTTCAAGAAGCAAGTTGGTATTTTTTACGTAGCCGGCATAAAGCTTCAAGTGCTCCTCGATATTTTTTGCCGAAAGGCCTTTAAGCTCTCCAATATTAAATTTTATTTCTTCAAATTTTTTCATGCTAATATTGTAACATGTCTAAAAACGTCAAGCAGTACTGGTTGTTAATTTTTGTATTTTCCCTTTTATTTATAAATGTTTTTTTAATAAAAACAGACTGGGAAAATTCTCACCGAGGTTTTACTTTTGCCATGCTGGATGTCGGCCAGGGGGATGCGCTTTTTATCGAGTCACCGTCCGGTATTCAGGTCATGGTCGATGGTGGACCGGCGCGCAAGGTCTTAGGTTCACTTGCCGGTGTAATGTCTCCATTTGATAAAAATATTGACGCGTTTATTATCACCAACCCTGACGCGGACCACATCGGCGGACTTTTAGATATTTTGAAAAATTATAAAGTGAACTATGTTTTTGAGTCTGGCGCTTTAACCGATTCAAAAATTTATCAAAACCTGAGAGAAGAAATGAAAAAGAAAAATATTCCGGATATTTTATTAAAAAAAGGCATGAGGCTGGACCTTGGCAGGGGAGTTTTTGTGGATGTTTTGTTTCCCGACAGAGATGTTTCTGCTTGGGCGACAAACGATGGTTCGGTCGTGGCGCGGGTGTCTTATGGAGACACTTCCGTAATGCTAACCGGAGATGCCGCAATTAAAACAGAAAAAATAATTCTCTCTGAAAATTCTCCATCACAGCTTGCGAGCACAATTTTAAAAGTCGGGCATCATGGTTCGCGCACTTCTTCTTCCTCTTCGTTCGTGCGAGCGGTTTCACCTACTTTTGCTCTTATTTCTGATGGTAAAGATAATAAATACGGTCATCCGCATCAAGAAACCTTGGACCTCTTGGCGTTACTTGGCGCAAATATTTTTCGGACCGATTTATTAGGGACAATAATAATGAAATCCGACGGTAAAAATGTGGTGTTTTCATTCAAGAAATAACCTCACCCCTTCGCCCCTCTCCTTGCCAAGGAGAGGGGTTGGGGAGAGGTCTTTTTTGTGATATAGTAATTTTATGAAAGATAAAAAAATAGAAAGTCTTATTAAAAATGAAGAAAAAAGGCAAAAAAGTGTTATTAATCTTATTCCCTCAGAGAATTACGTTTCCAAAGATGTTTTAACTGCGCTTGGTTCTATTCTTGATAATAAATATGCAGAAGGCTACCCCCATGCCAGGTACTATGGCGGGCAGAGGTACACAGATGAGCTAGAAATTCTTTGCCAAGATCGAGCGAGGAAACTTTTCAAATTAAAAAAAGACTTATGGCATGTGAATGTTCAGCCACTTTCAGGCTCGCCAGCCAACCTTGCGGTGTACTTGGCGCTAGTGCCAAAGGGCGGAAAAGTTATGGGACTGCCTCTTTCTTCCGGCGGGCATCTGACTCATGGCCAGAAAGTTTCTATTACTGGCAAGGTGTGGGAGCAGGTACCCATCAGTATGGATTTGAAAACCGAGCTCATTGATTATAAAAAAATGAAAGAGGACGCAATCAGAGAAAAACCCAAGCTCATTATCGTTGGCTTTACCGCTTATCCTAGAATTGTTGATTTTAAAAAGTGCCGAGAAGCGGCAGACGCTTGCGGAGCCTTCTTGATGGTGGACATGTCTCATTTCGCCGGGCTGGTGGCAGGCGGAGTTTATCCTTCGCCTTTTCAATATGCAGATGTGGTTACGACTACTACTCACAAAACTTTGCGTGGCCCGAGGGGGGCTATTATTTTTTCTAGGAAAGACAAAAAGCTGGACGGTAAAGAAATTTCAGTTTTGATTGATAAGGCTATTTTCCCCGGCTTACAAGGAGGCCCACATATGGGGCAGATCGCGGGTATTGCCGTTGCCCTTAAAGAAGATGATTCACCGGCCTTTAAAAAATATGCAAAACAAATTATCAAAAATGCCAAAGCTTTAGCTGATGAGCTTGCGAGCTTGGGCTGGAGAGTGGTTTCAGGCGGGACGGAATCACACCTTATCTTGGTTGATGTTTGGATGAACGGGAAGGGCATTACTGGAAAAGAAGCTGAGGTCAAGCTTGAGAAAGCTGGAATTATTTGCAATAAAAACACCATTCCTGGCGAGACGCGTTCGCCGTTTGATCCTTCGGGTATTCGTATAGGGACTCCGGCTGAAACCACCAGAGGCAGAAAAGAAAAAGATTTTATTATTATTGCCAGAAAAATTGACAAGATTTTAAGAAAGGGAAAATAATTTATGCTCCAAGGAAAAAATATTCTAATAACTGGTTCATCAAAAGGAATCGGCGCAGAGACAGCTCGGCTGGCAAAGTCATACGGCGCCAATGTGATAGTCCATGGGAAAACAGACTCTCCGGAGCTTAATGCAATTGCCCAAGAAATTGGGGCTGAAAAAATAGTTTGCGATGTTAGAGACCGAGTGGCAGTATTTAATGAAATTAACAAATTACTGGAAAAGAAAATACAAATTCATTGCCTGGCCAATGTTGCTGGCGCTACGAACCGCAAGCCATTTATGGAAACAATAGAGGAGGATTGGTTTTTTGCCTACGAAACAAATGTGCTCGGAACTGTATATATGTGCCAGGCGATAATTCCATCAATGCAAACAGAGAAATGTGGGCGGATTGTAAATATCGGTTCGACCAGAGCGCATCCTCAGGGGGCCATGGCTTCCAACCTGCCGTATTCCGCTTCCAAGGCAGCAGTGCTAAACATAACCGCAGCCCTGGCCAGGGAATACGCCAAAGACGGGATCAGTATCAATTCTGTTTCGCCGGGAGGGACGGACACAGATATAGCCAAAAAGTGGGACGCAGCAACACTGAAAAGGAATTCCGATGTTTTGCTTGGCTGCATAGCCGAGCCGAAAGAAATCGCCGAGGTGATCTGTTTTTTATTGAGCGACAAGGCGAGCTACGCCACTGGCCAAGATTTTCTTATTGATGGTGGTTATGTAATTGGGAAATAAAATTATATGGCAAAAAAAGGGAAACTAATAGTAATAGATGGCACAGACGGGAGCGGGAAGGCAACGCAGACGAAGCTCTTGGTTGAGCATTTGGAACGAGACGGGTACAAAGTAAACGTCGTTGATTTTCCCGAGTATTATAAAAATTTTTTTGGAAAATTTATCGGGCATTGTTTGTCCGAACAATATTATAATTTCGTGAAAGTGCACCCCAAAATCGCTTCGGTGCTTTATGCCGCAGATCGTTTTGAGTCTAAAGCTAAAATTGAAAAATGGATCGTCGCGGGTAATATAATAATTGCGAATAGATACGCAAGCGCCAATCAAATTCACCAGGGCGGGAAAATTACCAGCACAAAAAAAAGAAAAGAATTCTTGAAATGGCTGGCACAGATGGAATATCAAGTTTTTAAAATTCCCAAGCCGGATACTGTCTTTTATTTAAGCGTGTCGACAGATATTGTTTTGAAATTAATTAAGGAAAGAAATAGCAATGGTCGCAGAAAATATTTAGGCAAGAATAAAGCAAAAAAGGAAGATGTGCATGAAAAAGATATCAAATTTTTGGAAAATTCCCGCAAAAGCGCGCTCTGGTTGGCAAAGACGCAGAAAGGCTGGGTTAAAATTGAATGCGTAAAAAATGGAGCTTTAGATACTCGTGAAAATATTCATAATAAAATTTATGAAAAACTCAAAAAAATCCTTTAAAAAATGATCCTCAAGATTAAAAAACTAAAGAATGACGCGAAGTTGCCGAAATATCATCATCCGGGAGATGTGGGGATGGATCTGTGCGCTATGGAGACAGTGACAGTAAAGCCTGGTGAGCATTATAGGTTTTGGCATGGTTTTGCTTTAGAATTTCCGGAAGGATATGCAGGGATTATCATGGACAAAGGAAGTATTTCCAAAGCTGGATTTGTTCATCTCGGTGGAGTGTATGATGCAGGCTACCGGGGTGAATACAATACGCTTTTGGCAAATTTATCAAAAAAGCCGTATACTTTTGAGAAAGGAGATAAAGTTTCCCAGCTGGTGATCTTGCCGGTAGTTATCGCAAAATTAAAAGAAGTCAAAAAATTAAGCGACTCGGCTCGCGGCGAAGGAAAGTTTGGCAGTACGGGGAAAAAATAACATGGAACAAGAAATAAAAAATTTAATAAAAGACGCTCTTAAAAATTTAAGTATGGAAGTTAGCAAGATTACCCTAGAGCATCCGGATGATTTTAAAAATGGAGATTACTCTACGAATATCGCTATGGCTATAGCTAGGGGAGTAGAGAGAAACCCTAAAGAGTTAGCAGAAAAAATAGTTGATGAAATAATTAGGTTAAACGTGGATAAAAACATAGAAAGAATAGAAATAGCTGGCAACGGTTTCATTAATTTTTATTTATCTCGCAAGTTTTTCGCAAAAAATATTGAAGAAATTTTAAACAAAGGAGAAAAATTCGGAGAAAACAATGCTTTGGCTGGCCAGAAAATAATGATCGAGTACACTCAGCCCAACCCGTTCAAGCCTTTTCATATCGGGCATTTGATGAGTAATGCTATCGGCGAGTCCATCTCTAGGATCATGGAATTTTCCGGAGCCGAAATAAAACGAGCAAATTATCAAGGAGATGTGGGGCTACATGTGGCGAAAGCTATCTGGGGCCTTCTGGATAATGAAAAATTACAAAGCAGAATAGGCACGCACAACCTGCAGGCCTCAAACATCGGGCGAGCTTATTGCCGGGGCGCGGAGCTTTATGAAATTGACGAAAAAGTAAAAAAAGAAATTGATGAAATAAATAAAAAGATTTACGACAAGACGGATAAAAAAATAAATGAGATCTACGAATGGGGATTCGAGGTAACGATGGAAGCTTTTGAAGATTTATATAAAATTCTCGGCACGAAATTCGACTTCTACTTTTTAGAAAGCGCGATGTCTGACATTGGAAAGGAGATCGTGAAAGATAATATTGGAAAAATTTTTGAAGAGTCAGACCCCGAACCAGAGCAAGCTCGGTACGGGGCAGGCGGCGCAATCATTTTCAGAGGAGAAAAGTACGATCCGAAGTTGCACACCAGGGTTTTTGTTACGTCAGCTGGCTTGCCCACTTACGAAACGAAAGAGCTTGGGTTAACCACCGAGAAATTTAAAACCGAACCAGACATGGATTTGTCTGTCGTGGTTACTGCCAGCGAGCAGATGGATTATATGCGGGTTGTAGCGAAAGCAGTTTCCCTTATTCACCCGGATTTTGCAAGTAAAATGAAGCACATCACTCACGGCATGATGCGCTTAGCCTCTGGCAAGATGGGTTCCAGAAAAGGAAATGCAATAACGGGAGAAACCCTTTTAAACGAAGCTAAAGATAGCATTTTAGAAAAAATGACGGACCGAGATTTTTCTCCGGAAGAAGAGGAAAAAGTGGCCAACGATGTCAGTGTATCGGCTATCAAATATTCCATCCTGAAGCAGGGGATAGGAGGAGACATAGTTTATGATTTTGAAAAGTCTATTTCTTTTGAAGGGGATTCCGGCCCCTATCTGCAATATTCATATGCCCGGGCAAATTCAGTTTTAGAAAAGGCGCAGAAAGAAGATATCTTACCGGATCCGCATGCTTTTCCTTCAGAAGTTTTTGAGGTAGAAAAATTATTATACAAATTTCCAGAGATTGTACAGCGGGCAGAAAAGGAATATGAGCCACACTATGTCGCTAATTATTTGATAGAAGTTGCCCGTTCTTACAACAGCTTTTATGGCAACACCGCCATTCTAAACAAAGAAGATAAAACCTCTCCTTACAAAGTGGCTCTGACTTACGCCTTTTCTTTCGTCATGAAAGCCGGCCTGCACCTCCTTGGCATAGAGGCACCGAAGAAAATGTAGTAGAATAAAGCGTGACCCAAGACCAAGCATTGGATATTTTAAAAACTGGCGCAAATGTTTTTATAACTGGCGAGCCCGGAGCAGGGAAGACTTATACTATAAATAATCTTGTAAATTATTTGCGTACACGTGATGTGGAGCCGGCGATCACCGCTTCCACAGGTATTGCTGCGACCCATATCGGGGGGATGACTATCCACTCATGGAGCGGTATCGGGATTAGGACCAAGTTGGATAAATATGATTTAGATAAAATTGCGAGTAGCGAATACATCAACAAAAGAATCAGCCGGACGAAAATTTTAATCATTGATGAAATTTCTATGCTCTCTGCAAACATGCTTGATATGGTAGATATGGTTTGTCGGGAAATAAAACAAAACGATGAACCGTTTGGCGGTATTCAAATTATTCTGGTTGGTGATTTTTTTCAATTGCCACCAATTATAAAAAAAGATTTTAGAGAAGTAAAACAAAGTTCACTCATTGCGGAAGTCGGACTTCCGCCCAAAAACCAAAGATTTGCTTACGAGGGTGGGGCCTGGGAGAGAGCTCGGCTGGTTGTTTGTTATTTAAATGAACAATATCGCCAGGATGATAATGTTTTTCTTTCGATACTTTCAGGAATACGCGCTGATAATGTTTCTCAAGCGCATCGAGATCAAATAAATGCCCGACAAATTGACTTGGATGATATGCCGGAAAATATTACCAAACTTTTTTCTCATAATGTGGATGTAGATAAGGTAAACAACGCAGAACTTGCAAAATTGGATGAAAAAGTAAAATTATTTAAGATGTCTGAAAACGGGAATGATAAAGTGGTGGCGACTCTCAAAAAAGGATGTCTGTCGCCGGAGAACCTAGAGCTAAAGATCGGGGCTGTCGTGATGTGCACAAAGAATAATCCGAAAGAACGATTTGTAAATGGGACACTCGGGGTAGTGACAGGGTACGAAGAGGTTAGTGGGCACCCTATTATTAAAACAAAAAATGGAAGAAGTATAATAATTGCGCCAGTGGATTGGACCGTGGAGGAAAATGGCAAGATTCGTGCGCAGATAACGCAGGTTCCGCTTCGGCTAGCCTGGGCAATCACTGTGCACAAGAGTCAGGGGATGAGCATGGATGCGGCCGTGATGGATCTATCGCAGGTGTTTGAGTTTGGACAGGGCTACGTGGCGATTTCCCGGGTGCGCAGACTTTCTGGTCTCTATTTGCTTGGTGTAAATGAGCGTGCGTTTAAGGTGCATCCGGAAATTTTGAAAAAAGATATTGATTTTAAAAAGAAGTCAGCAGAAGCGGTAAAAGTTTTCGGCAAACTTTCTTCAGCGGAGCTCAAAAAAATACATGATGGCTTTGTGGGCGTCTGCGGGGGCAAAATTAAAAAAGAAACTAATAAATCGGAAACAGGGGGCGCGCCGAGTACGGCGCGCCCGAAACCCTTTGCTGAAATTAGGGAAAAACATCCAAACGCCTATCGTCCGTGGAATAAAGAACAAGATGAAGAATTAAAAAAGTTATTTACTGCCGGCGCAAAAATAGCTGACCTTATGAAAAATTTTGGTAGAAAAAGAGGCGGAATTACCGCCAGACTTGAAAAGCTTGGGTTGAGATAGTATACTGTTTATACAAGCGTTGAAGGGGATATCACCCCGGAGCTTCTGGAAGAAATTCGCAAGGACAGTCCTTGCGAAAAGTAGAACCTATCAAATGAGAAGTAAGCAAGGTGGTACCACGAGAAAACTCGTCCTTGTAAAGCAGAAATCTGCTTTATGAAGACGAGTTTTTTTATTAAATTTATGGAAGAAAAAAATACAAACAAAAAATCCGAGGCGGCTCTGAGAGAAGAGAAAATTTTAGAGTTCTGGGAAGAAAACAAAACCTTTGAGAAATCCCTAGAGCAATCAGCGGGGAAAAAGGAATACATTTTTTACGAAGGTCCGCCGACGGCAAACGGCAAGCCGGGGATACACCATTTGGAAGCCAGGGCCTTTAAGGATGCCATCCCAAGATATAAAACGATGCGAGGTTTTCATGTGCGTCGTAAGGGCGGGTGGGACACGCATGGCCTGCCAGTAGAGCTTCAGGTGGAGAAAAAGCTTGGACTCAGTTCGAAAAAAGCGATTGAGGAGTACGGCATCGCTAAATTTAACCAAGAGTGCAAAGAATCTGTTTGGGAATATTTGGATGTGTGGAATAAATTTACCAAACGCATCGGCTACTGGGTGGACCAGGACAATCCATACGTAACTTATCACAACGATTATATCGAATCTATTTGGAATGTGGTTAAAAAAATAAACGAGCAGAGTTTACTTTACAAAGATTATAAAGTTGTGCCTTGGTGCCCGAGGTGCGGGACGGCTCTGTCTAGCCACGAGCTGGCCCAAGGATACGAAGATGTGAAAGATTTGTCGGTTTATGTGAAGTTCAAAATAAAAAATCAAGGAAATACTTATATCCTTGCCTGGACCACTACGCCGTGGACTCTGCCTGGCAACGTGGCTTTGGCTGTGGGGGAAAATATTGATTATGTAAAAATAGAAAAAGAAAATGAATTTTTAATTTTAGCAAAAGAAAGACTCACCACAATAGATGGAGATTTTAAAATAATAACAGAACTTAAAGGCAAAGATTTGATTGGTTTGGCATACGAACCTTTGTATCTGTACTTGTCTACTACAATTTCGGAAAGCGAAAAACCAAAATTAGAAAAAGCTTTTAAAGTTTACGGGGCAGATTTTGTTACCACAGAAGACGGTACTGGGGTAGTGCATACGGCGGTGATGTACGGACAAGACGACTTTGAGCTTGGCACAAAAGTTGGTTTACCAAAGCATCACTTGGTGGGGCTAGACGGGAAGTTTCTGCCCGGCACCGGAATATTTGAAGGGAGATTTGTGCGGGACGAAGAGGTGGCCGTGGACATAATTAAAGATCTGGCGCACCGTGGCTTGCTTTTGAAAAAAGAAAAATATGAGCATTCCTATCCGCACTGCTGGCGATGCCATACTGCGCTTATTTATTACGCGCGAGACTCTTGGTATATAAAAGTTTCTGACCCGAAAGTTAAGGAAAAAATGATTGCCGAAAATAAAGGAATAAATTGGGAGCCAGCACACATCCGCGAGGGGCGTTTCGGCGAGTGGCTTCGCGAGATAAAAGACTGGGCGGTTTCTCGCGAGCGATATTGGGGCACGCCGTTGCCGGTCTGGACATGTGAAGCTTGCCAGAAAACAGAAGTACTGGGAAGCTTGGCGGAAATAAAAGAAAAAACAAAAAAGTCCGGCAATAAATATTTTGTAATGAGACATGGAGAGGCGGAGAGTAATACAGAAAGAGTTGTCATAAGGTGTAATCCTAAAGACGAAGATCATTTGACAAAAAAAGGCAGAGAGCAAGTTCTAAATTCAATCCAAGACTTAAAGAATAAAAAAGTTGATGTGATAATCTCTTCAGATTTTATGAGGGCTAAAGAAACCGCAGAAATAATAAAGGAGGGAATTAATTTACAAGAAGATATAATTTTTGACGAAAGAGTCAGAGAATTCAACGTTGGGATATTTGACGGAAAGACCTGGAGTGAATATATTTCTTTTGCTTCTCACAAATACAACTATACATTTATGGCCCAAGGCGGAGAATCCTGGAAGCAGATGAGGAAAAGAATGACTGATCAAATATATGATTTAGAAAAAAAATACAAAAACAAAAACATTTTAATAATATCTCATGCCGGTCCGCTGAGAGCTCTTTTTGCTGGACTAGAAAGTAATGATAAGCAAGAAATTGAAAATAAATTGTCTGAAAAAGACTATATGAGTTTCAAGAATGCTGAAATAAAAGAACTTTTTTTTACTCCGCTTCCACACAATAAGGATTACGAGCTTGATTTGCATCGGCCATACATCGATGAAGTTTCTCTTGTTTGTGAGTGTGGTGGTGCCCTGGTGCGTACCCCGGAAGTTATGGACGTCTGGCTGGACTCTGGCTGTATGCCATTTGCGCAGGATCATTATCCCTTCGACCCCGAAGGAAAGCAAGCTTCCTACGGGGCAGGAAACAAGAAAGAACAAAAAATATTATATCCTGCGGACTTCATCTGTGAAGCTATTGACCAGACTCGGGGATGGTTTTATACCTTGCATGCAATTGGTGTTTTGATGGGAAAAGGCAAAGCATATAAAAATGTAATTTGCCTTGGACACTTGCTTGATGCAAAAGGGAAAAAAATGTCCAAGTCTCTCGGCAACATCGTGGACCCTTGGGAAATGATGGAGAAATATGGTGCTGACACGCTTCGCCTCTGGATGTATTCGGTAAACCAACCCGGGGAATCTAAAAATTTTGATGAAAAAACAGTTGCCTTGATTCATAGCCAAGTTTTTGGGTTGCTCTATAACGTGCTGGCGTTTTATGAACTTTATCGAGATAGGGAACTGGAAAAAATTCACCTCACCCCTTCGGGGAGGTCGAACGTTTTGGATCAATGGATTTTAGCTCGATTAGACGAACTGGTAGGCGAAGCTACGAAGAAAATGGATGATTATAAACTACTCGAGCCAGTCAGGGGGATAAAAGATTTTATCGGCGACCTTTCTACTTGGTATCTTCGACGTTCCCGGGATCGAATAAAAAATGGAGATAAAGATGCGAAACAGACTTTGTATTTTGTGCTAAAAACTCTTATTAAAATAATGGCTCCTTTTGCACCACTCTCGGCGGAAGATATTTGGCTGAAATTAAAAAATGAAAGTGATAAAGAAAGTGTGCATTTAGCCGAGTGGCCACACCTCACCCCTTGGCCCCTCTCCTTGATAAGGAGAGGGGTTGGGGAGAGGTCTATCTCAAACATGCAGGCAGTCAGAAAGATTGTGACTCTTGGCCTGGAGGCCAGGCAAAAGGCCGGGATAAAAATCAGACAGCCCCTGCAATCTTTTACTTTTGAAGCGACAGAGTTAGACGAATATAATAATATTATAAAAGACGAGCTTAATATAAAAGAAATTAAACACGGAGAACTTTTTCTTGATATAAATATTACTCCAGAGTTAAAAGAGGAAGGGGATTATCGCGAGCTGGTTCGCGCCTTGCAAGATCTGCGAAAAAAGATGGGGCTTACTCCGAGCGATGTGGTGGCTATCGTTTTCGAAACGAATGATGCAGGGAAAGAATTAATTCAAAAGTTTGAAACAGAGATGCGGAAAACTGTTTTGGTGAATAAAATTGAATTCGAAAATAATGAAGGCGCAGAAATAAAAATTGGGGATCACGTCTTTAAGGTGGAGATAGAAAAAAGTTCGCCCGTAGCATAGCTACGGGCGGGGATAAGGTTTTAATTCTGCGCGAGGTGGCCTTCTTTTTTGCTTGTTCCATTTTTTAACTTTTCCATTTCGATCTCTGCCTTTGCAGAGATAAGGGAAAGTCCAAAAATAAGAAGAACCGCCGCAATGATGATAATTATTATGGCCCAATTTACTACGGGACGTACTGCTGGGAAGGCTACATAAAGGCCTATATCAGCAATAATTATCAGCAGAATCGGGTGTACCAACTTAAACAGCTTACTGATTCCGAGACATATAACACAGAGAATGAAAAGTCCCAAGAAAGGTAGCACGACTCTTGAAACTAATATTTCTGCAACTGTGTTATAAATTTCCGGAGACAAAAAAGGAAAAGAAATTGTTGGCGTTCCTAAAAAAAGAACAAAAACTGTTTTCATAGCAATCCCCCTTTCTACGTTTTATGGGTTTAACTTCTGGAAAATACCCCCTTTAGTAGTCCAATTAAAGCGTAGCATATTAGGTTTAAAATTGCTAAAGTATAAACATGACGAGAAAAATTTCGGAAATTTACACCAAATATAAAATCATGCCGAATTTACAGGAGCACATGCTCCGGACGGCGGCAGTAGCTTCTTTGATTTGTGATAATTTTCTTGAACCTTTGCCCAAAGAAGAGATTGTCACAGCTTGCTTACTGCACGATATGGGGAATATTTTGAAATTCAAACTAGATGTTTTCCCAGAATTTAATGAACCGCAAGGCCTAGAATATTGGCAGAAAGTGAAAGATGAGTTTAGAGAAAAATATGGAGAGGATGAGCATGAAGCGACCACTAAAATTGCGCAAGAGCTTCAGGTATCTGATAAGGTCTTAGAACTAATGGATACCATAAGCTTTTTTGGTGTACAAAATTATGTTTTAGATGAAGACTTTAGCCATAAGATTCCTGAATATTGCGATGATCGAGTGGACCCTTTTGGAGTGGTGGTTCTAGAAGAACGGTTTATGGATCAAAGAAAGCGCTATGCCCATCATGGCGGAGATATTCACGAACGTTTTGCTTTTGAAAATGCTGTCAGACAGATGGAAAAACAAATTTTCGTCAAATGCAAAATAAAACCGGAAGATATAAACAATGAAACCGTGGCGCCGGTAATATCTGAATTAAAGAATTTCGTGATAAAATAAAAAAAGCATGCATCACATTTATCACACAGAAGGAATTATTTTAGGCAGTAAGAATCACGGCGAATGCGGGAAATATTATTCTATTTTTACTCGCGACCTGGGAATGGTCTATGCTTCAGCGCAAGGAGTGCGCAAAGTATCTTCCAAACTACGTTTTGTTTTGCAAGATTTTGCTTATATAAAATTAGACTTGGTGCAGGGGAAAGATTTTTGGCGGATAACCAGCGCTAGTAAAACAAATGCTCTGGGTCAACTCACAAAAAATCCTGGAACTTTTGAGGTTTTTTTCAATATTGCCAGACTGTTGAAAAGGTTGCTCGCTGGGGTGGAGCGCAACGAGGCTTTGTTTGTTGATTTAATAAATAGCTTATCTATTTTAGAAAAAATCGAGACAAAAGAAGATCTCCGGAATATTGAGGCTATTATAGTTTTGCGTATTCTTAACAACCTGGGCTACATTGGGGGCGATGAGCTAGTGCAGAATTTGACTAAGTCCCCATTTGAAGATGCCTTGATATTTGAATTTTCAAAATTAAGGCCTCAGGTATTGAGCCAGATCAACAAAGCCCTCAAAGAGACGCATTTGTAAAAAAATGCTATAATTTTACATATGCCATTTGACGACATGAATAAGCTTAATAGGCTTGAAAATTTGAAAAGCAAGCTTTTTAGTAAAAATTATCAAAACAAAACGGAACATAGAGATATCTTTTCTCGTCCTTCTAAAAATGAAATAGCGGATTCCTGGGAGATAAAAGAAAAAGCTGAAACTGATTCCAAGGGTAAATTTTTTATGAAAACATCCAGATTTAAGAATTTTTTTATTTTCTCCATAGTTTTCTTTATTTTGACTTTAGGCTATGCGGCTTACGTTTTTTTTGCCGGAGGCAATACTGTCTCGAACAACAATATCGATATTTCCGTTTTGGGAAATAATTTTACCGCTGGCGGGGAAGAGCTTCCGCTTATTGTCGGGATTGTTAATAGAAACAATACTGCTTTGGATCTTGTTGACCTTGTCTTGGAGTATCCCAAAGGTTCGGCTACGGACTTGTCTTCCGATACAGAGCATTATCGCGTGTCTTTGGGTACGATCCCAGCCGGAGCGGTGCGGAACGAAAATGTAAAACTGGTGCTGTTTGGGGAACAAGGAAGTGTCCGTCCGATAAAAATATCAATCGAGTATCGAGTAGCAGGGTCCAACGCTATTTTCGTAAAAGAAAAACCTTATGAAATAACTATCAGTTCTACCCCCATAAATCTATCGGTGGATGCTCCTCTTACTATTAGCCCAAATCAAGATATTACTCTAAACATAAAAGCCACCTTGAACGCTACCAAAGCAGCTTCTAAAATTTTAGTAAAAGTTGATTATCCCTTCGGGTTTACTTTTGTAAAATCCACACCAGATCCATCTTTCAATAATAATGTTTGGGATTTGGGGGACATCGCGCCTGGAGCGGAACACGGTATTTCCATAACTGGTAAAATGGTTGATGTTTTTGACGGAGAGGAAAAAACATTTAATGTCTCTAGTGGCCTGCAGTCAAGCACAGACAAGTCCATTATTAGTGTTGTCTTTAACACCATTAAGAGCATTGTCGCAATCAAGAAACCTTTTATTGAAGCTGGTATTTTTATAAATGGCGTATCTCAAAGAGAATACACCATAGATGCTAAAACGCCGGTGAATGTTGAAATTCATTACGTAAATAATTTAGATACAAGAGTGGATGATTTGCAGATAAAGGCGAAAATCTCCGGCAATGCTTTTAATCGCAAAACGATAATGGCCCAGCAGGGGTTTTATGATTCAGCTAATGATACGATAACTTGGGACCAAAGTTCTCAAGGTCAACTAAGAGAAGTGAATCCAGGGGATTCCGGCACTGTTATGTTTTCTATTTCTCCACTTTCTTTGTTTTCCGTTTCTGGTGGAATATTAACTGACCCTTCGTTTAGTGTGGAGGTAGGCATTTCTGGCAAGCAGGCGGTTGAAGGCTCTGCTGTGAATGAACTTAATAATTCAACATCGGCAGTTATTCGCATCCTTTCAGATGTGGGTCTTTCTGCGAAAGCGCTTTATTATTCCGGGCCGTTTACTAATACTGGGCCCATCCCTCCAAAGGTTGGCCAATCAACGACTTATACTATTGTGTGGAACATTTCTAACACCGCCAACAATATTTCCAGGGCCAAGGTAAGCTCTACTCTTCCTTCTTGGGTAAGTTTTATGGGGGTGGTATCTCCTAAAACTGAAAATCTAACCTTTAATGCCTCAACCAGAGAAGTAATTTGGAACATAGACAGAGTTCCAAAAGGAACAGGGATTACCGGCTCAGCCCGCAGTGTTGCTTTTCAGGTTTCTTTGAAGCCTTCGCTTTCGCAGGTTAATTTTATTCCCACTCTTATAAGTGAAGCAGTTTTGACTGGACATGATGATTTTGCTAATGTGGATATAACCATAAAGAAACCTAGCCTAAATGCGGAGCTCAGCGGGGACTCGCAGTTTCCAGCAGATGGAGGCAGAGTCGCAAATTAAAAACGTAGGATAAAAATTGATGAAAAAAGAAAAAGAAAAAGAAGGAGGTGACTTGATGGAAAAAATAGTTTCCCTTTGCAAGAGACGGGGATTTATTTTCCAAGGTTCAGAAATTTACGGCGGACTGGCAGGCACTTATGATTATGGCCCTCTAGGCTTGGCATTGAAGAAAAATATTGAGAATTTATGGTGGAAGCAATTCGTTGATTCTCGGGAAGATATGTATGGAATTGATTCAGCCATTCTGATGAACCCTATGGTTTGGGAAGCAAGCGGGCACGTGTCTGGTTTCTCTGATCCATTAGTAGAATGTAAAAAATGCAAAAAAAGATTTCGTACGGATCATTTAAAAGATATAAAGAAATGCCCAGAATGCAAAGGAGAACTTGGTGACTCAAAACAATTCAATATGATGTTTAAGACACATGTCGGTGCGACAGGGGATGAATCCTCAATTTCATATTTAAGACCGGAAACAGCACAGGGGATGTTTGTTAATTTCAAAAATATAATTGATTCATTTCATCCAAAACTTCCTTTTGGCATTGCTCAGATTGGGAGAACTTTCCGAAACGAGATTGCTCCACGTGACTTTATCTTTCGTGTTCGCGAGCTAGAAATAATGGAACTCGAATATTTCTTTGAAGAGAAAAATTGGCAAGAAAAATTCGATTATTGGATAGAAGAAACGCGAAAATGGTTTAAGTCTCTTGGTTTTGCTGAAAGTGATATTAAGGAAATTGAAATTGGAGATGGTGATAGAGCTCATTATTCAAAACGTACAGTTGATTTTCATTTTAATTTTCCCGGAGGATTCGATGAAATAGGAGGTTTGGCTTATCGCACCGATTTTGATCTTAAAAGCCATATTGATAAAAGCGGAAGTGATTTGCATTATCTTGACCCTAATACTAATGTAAAATTTATTCCCCATGTGCTTGAGCCGACTTTTGGTTTGGGGCGTCACGTGTTAGCTGTTATTTCCAAGGCATATACCGAAGATGAATTGGGTGGAGAAAAAAGAAACTTCTTGAAATTTCCGGTTAATCTTGCCCCGATCAAAGTAGCAGTTTTCCCACTATTGAAAAACAAACCAGATTTAGTAGAAAAAGCTCGCGAAATTTATAAAGTTTTAAAACAAGAATTCGGCGGAATAGTATTTGATGATAACGGCAACATCGGTAAAAGGTATCGTCGTCAAGATGAGATAGGTACGCCTTTTTGTGTGACTGTGGACTTTGAAACGATTGAAAACAATGCCGGGGTAACTATTAGAGATCGTGATACTGGTAAACAAGAAAGAATAAAAATAGAAGAATTGAAAGATTATATAAAAGAGAAAATAAATTAGAATTTATGGTTATAGACATAGAATTAACTTTAAACAGATTTGGTTTCGGTAAAATTTCAGAAAATAAATTTCAATTTTTATGTTTTAGATTTTCCAAATGGAAAATTTTAAATAAATATTCGATTTCTTTTGAAATAAATTGGAGAGTTAAGGAAAAAATAAATTAGCACCCCCACCCAGCCTCCCCCTTAGCGAAGGGGGAGGGGAAATATAAAATGACTATTACTCACAATCATCCAATTCTGAAACCTCGCAGAATTGAATTAAGAAAAAACCAAACTCCGCAAGAAGTTTTACTTTGGGCGAGATTAAGAAGAAATCAACTTGGTTTCAAATTTAAACGTCAACATTCTATTGGTCCATATATTTTGGATTTTTATTGTCCTGATAAAAAACTAGCTATTGAAATTGATGGCTCTCAACATTTATATAATAAAGAATATGACGAGGAAAGAAATAATTATCTTTTAGCTTTTGAAATAAAAACTTTGCGTTTTTGGAATAATGAAGTTAATAAAAATACGGATGGCGTTTTACAAAAAATTATAAGCGAATTTAATTCCCCCTCCTCTTAGCCAAGGGGAGGGTTGGGGAGGGGTGTTAATTATGTTATTATAAAACCCATGAAATTCTCAAAAAAAGTTTTACATAACGGACTGCGGGTGATTACGGTGCCGATGAAAGACAACCCGACGGCGACGGTGCTTGTGCTGGTGGAAGCGGGGTCAAAATATGAGACAAAAAAAGTGAATGGAATCTCTCATTTTTTGGAGCATATGTGCTTTAAGGGCACCCGAAAACGACCCAAGGCCATTGATATTTCAAAGGAATTAGATAGCCTTGGCAGTCAATACAATGCCTTTACAGCCCAGGAATATACTGGCTATTATGCCAAGTCCGACGCGAAACATTTTAGTAAAATTTTTGACATTGTCTCGGACATTTATTTAAATTCTACTTTTCCGGAGACGGAAATGGAAAGGGAAAAAGGCGTAATTATAGAAGAAATAAATATGTATGAAGACATGCCCCAACGGCACGTGCAAGACCTGCTGATGAAACTGCTTTATGGAGACACTCCGGCCGGCTGGAACATCGCCGGGGAGAAAAAAAATATTTTTGCCATGAAGCGAAGTGATTTTGTTAGTTATAAAAAAGCCCACTATTTGCCGGAAGCCACAGTCTTGGTGGTTACCGGGGCGATAACCGAGAAGCAAGTAATGAGCGAAGTGAATAAAATTTTTGGCGAAATGAAGCGAGGCCAGAAAACGGGAAAAGCAAGAGTGGCGGAAAAGCAAAAAAATCCCCAAGCCTTGATTAATTTTAAAAAAACAGACCAAACGCATTTTGTCCTAGGCGTGCGGAGCTTAAATTTATTTAGCCAGAAAAATGCCGTCCTCTCTGTGCTCGGCGGGGTGCTCGGCGGGGGGATGAGCTCCCGGCTTTTCCAAAAGCTTCGCGAGGAGATGGGCGTCGGCTATTATGTTCGTGCGTATAACGATGCGTATACTGACCATGGATTTTTCCAAATTTCGGCCGGGGTGGACAATAAAAGAATTGAAGAAGTAATTAAAGCAATTCTCCGTGAATGTAATATTCTTAAAAAAGAAAAAGTGAGTGTTGAAGAATTAAGTAAAGTAAAAGAGTATTTGATAGGGAACATGAAGCTTTCCCTGGAATCGAGCGATGACATCGCAAACTTTTATGGCGGGCAGGAGCTACTGAAGCGAGAGATAAAAGAGATAGAAGAAAAAGCCAAACAAATACGGCAAGTAACTGCGGATCAGATTCAAGCCCTTGCAGAAGAGATTTTTCAAAACAATAAATTAAACTTAGCCCTCATCGGGCCCTTTAAGGAGAAAAGTAAATTTCTTAAAATACTGAAATTTTAAATTTTTGTGGTATTATGCTTTTATGGCTGAAAAAGGCGAAACTACTCATATTTCCATATCTACCGGCACAATAGTTAAAATATTTTTAGTGCCTCTTTTTATATTTATACTTTATTTCTTGAGAGATTTGGTGATGGTAGTCCTCACCGCCATCGTCATCGCTTCTTTCATCGATTCGTCGGTTCCGCATTTTCAAAAAATGGGAATTAAAAACAGAGTTTTTGGAATTGTCATTTTCTATGTTATCTCTTTGCTCATTATTGCGGGGGCGTTTTATCTTTTTGCTCCGCTCTTAATAACAGAAATTTATAATTTTTCCACTTTTCTTTCGACTTACATTCCCAACGTTTCCTTTTTCAGTTTTTTCCAAAACGAAGCCTTCTCGGGCGCCAAAGATATCGTCGGCAGTCTTTCTGGGCATCTTTCTCTTTCCACTCTGCTGGCCGTGTCCAAAGCCTTTGTGCTCAACCTCTCGGGTGGTTTTGTGCAAATCCTATCCGCAGCGTTCGGAAGTATTTTCAACTTTGTCTTGATTATTCTCGTTTCTTTTTACCTTTCGGTCCAAGAAAAAGGGATAGAGAATTTTCTGCACATTATTGTTCCTATTCAGTATGACGACTACATAGTAGACCTCTGGACGCGTTCCAGCCGGAAGATAGGCCTATGGGTGAGAGGGCAGATGCTTCTCGGTTTTGTCGTGGGAGTGCTTATTTATTTGATACTTTCACTTTTGGGGATAGGTTACGCGCTCTTGCTCGCTATTATTACCGGCATAATGGAGATGGTGCCTTACGGGATCCTCGTAGCGATGCTTCCTGTTTTTGCTTTTTCTTATCTTTCCAATGGTTTAGGGAGTGCAGTGATGGTGGCAGTGGCTTATCTTATCGTTCATGAATTCGATATTTTTCTTTTTACTCCGCTTTTAATAAAGAAAATAGTTGGACTTTCTCCGATTGTGATTATCCTGTCGGTGGTGGTGGGCTTCGAGTTGGGAAGTTTCTGGGGAGCTATCATCTCTATTCCTTTGGCTGTCATTTTGATGGAATTTTTAAGCGACCTTGAAAAAGATAAAATTTTGGCTAAAACAGTCGATGAAAAAAAATAATTTCTACATTACGACAACTATTCCTTATGTAAATGCCGATCCGCATATCGGTTTTGCGCTGGAGCTCGTGCAGGCGGATGCCCTGGCGCGGTATCAACGCCTCCTCGGCCAAGATGTTTTTTTTAGTACCGGCACAGACGAATACGGCCAAAAGATCTGGGAGGCAAGCGAGAGGGAGGGGAAAAAGGTGCAAGACTATGTGGACCACTACGCGCAAAAATTTTTAGACTTGAAAGAAGCGCTGAACCTTTCATATGACAACTTTATCAGAACGACCAGCGAAGGACACATAAAGGCATCCCAAGAATTCTGGCGCCTTTGCGAAGCCAAAGGTGATATTTATAAAAAAATATACAGAGGGCTGTATTGCGTGGGTTGTGAAAAGTTTATTACCGAGAAAGATTTGATGGACGGTTGCTGTTCCTTGCATCCAAATCAAAAGCCGGAGATGGTGGAAGAGGAAAACTATTTTTTTCGGCTTGGAAATTATAAAAAACAACTTTTAGAATATCTGGCGAATGACAAAGTGATTTTCCCAGAATGGCGAAGAACCGAAGCTATTAATTTTGTGCAGGGCGACATGGAGGATTTTTCAATTTCTCGCAGCAAAAAGCGTTTTTCCTGGGGCATCCCAATCCCTGGAGACGATACGCAGGTGATGTATGTATGGTTCGGAGCTTTAGTAAACTATATTTCAACTTTAGGGTGGCCAAGTATTGCCCCCTCTCCTTTACAAGGAGAGGGCCGGGGTGAGGTGAATCTTTTTGAAAAGTTTTGGCAAAATGGAAAGACTGTGCAGGTCGCCGGCAAAGACATGGTTAAATTCCAGTCGGTCATGTGGCAAGGCATGCTGATGTCAGCCGGATTGCCGAACACCGACGTGATCGCTTACCATGGCTTCATTACCGGAGAAGGCGGGATCAAGATGTCCAAATCTCTCGGCAACGTGATCAACCCAAATGAAATTGTGAAAGAATACGGCACAGACGCCTTGCGTTATTTTCTTTTGCGGGAAATTTCTTCTTTCGAAGATAGCCCGTTTACCATGGAAAGATTCAAAGATGCCTACAACGCCGGCTTGGCAAACGGGCTGGGGAATCTCGCCAGCCGTATTTTAACTTTGTCGGAAAAGTACTTAGACAAATGTCCGGAAATACCGAAGAAGTCTGACTTCACAGAATATTTTAGCTTTTATGAAAAATTTGATATTAAGCAAGCATCGGATTATGTCTGGAATAAAATAGGAGAGCTGGATAAATTTATTCAAGAAACCGAACCGTTTAAGGTAGTGAAAGTAGACGAAAAAAGGGGGAAAGAATTAATTTCTGAAATGGTTGTTCGCTTGTATGAAATAGCCAGGATGCTGAACCCCATAATGCCGGAAACAAACATTACCTTAAAAAAATTAATTAAAGAAAACAAAAAGCCGGAGAGGCCGTTGTTTTTGAGGAAGTAAGAACCTCACCCAGCCCCTCTCCTTGTTAAGGAGAGGGGAAAGATACGGTGACACTTTTACATTATGTTAAATTATTTAAAAGATTTTGTTTATGGAGCAACAAGATATCCATGCGCATTATTTAGACCAAAAGTTTTTTTCGGATATTTTGGGGCTGAAAAACATCATTTTTCCCAGAAAGATTTTTTTTACGGATTAATTACAATAGGGTTTAAAAGAACTTTCTGGCAATTGGTTTTTCCAGGACAAACAGCGGGGCTTGTCAAGAAAATTGCCGCAAATAATTCGGGAGTAAATGAATATCATATTAGGTTTTATGATGATGGAACAATAGAGTGTGAATTGGAAGTAGATAGGTGGAGTGCGGAACACTGGATTGGTCCAAGAATACACGGGGAAAATGGTATAAATTTATTAACAAAAATTTTAGAAACAGAATTCAAAAATATACTACCCGAAGAACAAAATAAATTATATAAATTATTTGGGGCAAAAAATTTTACTGAGGAGTGTGTTCGTAGACCCCTACCCAACCTCCCCCTTAGTAAGGGGGAGGGGCTTAAATGCAATGACCGTTATATATAACATTTTAAAATTAAAAGATAGGCGAGCTGATCTCAGAATCAACCAAACTCCTCAGGAAATTTTGTTGTGGTCACGGTTGCGTCGTGAGCAACTTGGTTTTAAGTTTAGAAGGCAACATAGTATTGGTGGGTATGTTGCTGATTTTTATTGTCCAGTAAGAAAATTGGTTATTGAGATTGATGGCTCACAACATTTTAAAAAAGACATTAAAGAATACGACAGTGTTAGAAGTAATTATTTTGAAGGTCTTGATATAAAAGTTTTACGTTTTACAAATGCGGATATAAATACTAATATGAAAAGTGTAGTAGAAAATATTATGAATGAATTGAATTCCCCCTCCCCTTAATAAGGGGAGGGTTAGGGAGGGGTCTTGAATTTTGACCCCCTTCCAGCTTCCCCCTTATTAAGGGGGAAGGGCAAAAATGCATTATGACCCCCAAATACATAGACATCCACAGCCATGTAAATTTTAAAGCATTCAAGGAAGATGGTGATGCTGTTATTAAGCGTGCGCTTGAAAACGATACTTGGGTTATAAATGTGGGAAGCCAGTTTAGCACTTCCAGAAGAGCCGTGGAGATTGCGAATAAATATTCCGAGGGAGTTTATGCCATTGTCGGCTTGCACCCGATTCACCTAGATGAAGCTTATCACGACGAAGAAGAAGTTGACGGGGAAGGGTTTAGAACGAGGGTTGAAGAATTTAACAAAGAGGCGTTTGGAGAACTTTTGAAAGATCCGAAAGTGGTGGCGATAGGGGAATGTGGTTTGGACTATTATCACTTAAAAGAAGATTCTATAGAAAAACAGAAGAAGACGTTTATTGAACAAATAGAACTGGCGAAAGAGACGAGTAAGCCTCTCATGGTTCACTGTCGAGACGGGCAGAAGTCTGGCGTCGGTCGTGCCTTTGACGACCTACTCGAAGTTCTAAAGGAAAGCCGTTTATCCATTCCTTTCGTTAGTCATTCCTTTGTGCGAGACTTGAAACTGGCGGAAGAACTGCTTAAATTGGGTTCATACTTTTCCTTTAACGGAATCATCACTTTTCCAAAAACAGACGATTACGTGGAAGTCATTAAATTTCTTCCCTTAGACAGGATCTTGTCCGAAACGGACTCGCCGTATTTGACCCCAGTACCGCACCGCGGTCAGCGCAATGAGCCAGTTTATGTAAAAGAAATTGTCCGGAAAATTGCGGAGATAAAAAACCTACCCGAAGAGGAAGTGGCGAAAGCGATCATGGCAAATGCCAGGAAAGTCTTTGGAATCCAAAACCCTCTCCTTAGCAAGGAGAGGGCAGGGTGAGGTGAATTGCTTTTTTAAAGAGTTTTTGGTAGTATGAAAAAATGTCAGAAGTAGAAAAAGATATATTAGAAGAGGTGAATTCCAGAGTTTACGAGCTCGGCTATCTCTTAGTGCCTACGCTTTCCGAGGAAGACGTGCCGGCCACCTATGGCAACTTGAAAGAGCTTGTTTCGTCTTTTGGCGGCATAGCTATTTCCGATGAAATGCCTAAAATGCTAGCGTTAGCTTATCCAATGGTCAAAGTTCTCGCCAATGTTCGCCACAAATTCAAGACAGCGTATTTTGGTTGGATAAAGTTTACGATGGACTCCGATAAGGTTTTGGAGTTAAAAAAGCGTTTAGATCTCGATCCTAATTTAATTAGATTTTTAATATTAAAAACAGTTAAAGAAAATACTATCAACGCAAGAAGGTTTGTCCGAGGCGAGGTCATGCACCGAAAAACTAAAACAGACAAAGGAGACGACAAGCCAGTGGTTCCCATCAACAAAGAAGAGATCGACAAAGAAATAGATGCGATGGTGGCTGTGTAGTTGTGTTATAATTAATCATATGTATTTAAATAAAGCAATCTTAATAGGAAATCTTACTCGCGATCCAGAGCTTCGCTCTCTGCCTTCGGGCATAAAGGTTTGCACATTTTCTATCGCTACCAATCGCGTTTGGAAAGACAAAAACGGCGCGCGCCAAGAATCCGCAGACTACCACAATGTTGTAGTTTTTGGCCGTCAAGCAGAGACGGTGGCTCAATACATGAAAAAGGGAAGTTCTATCCTAGTCGAAGGCAGAATGCAGACGAGAAGCTGGGAAGACAAGAACAGCGGAGAGAAAAAGTATCGCACCGAAGTGGTCGCTGACCGCACGCAGTTTGGCCCCAAAGGAGGAGGCACGAGCGGGAACACGAGCACCTCTAGCGCCGGCTCCAAGGCTCCAGCTAGCGAGGGAGGAGGGGAGATAGATTCTATAGAGTACCCAGAAGAAGACATTAACCCCGAGGACATTCCTTTCTAAAGTTTAAAGGAATGAAATCCCGTACGAAATTCATTTTATATGTTTTTCACGGGAAGAAAAAATATTATTAAAGTTAATTGAACATAAAAGCAAACAAATACCTTTTATTTCGTACGGGATGAAACAAGATTATTTTTCAGCCAACAATATAAAATACATAGATTACAAGGATGTTGAAATTCTAAAGAAATTTTTAAATCCTAACGGCAAGATAGTGAGCCACAAGCGCAGTGGGGTAACTTCTAAGAATCAACGCACCTTGGCGAACGCCATCAAGCATGCCAGGTTCCTGGGCTTATTGCCTTTCGTAGTTAAATAAATAACCTTGTCCCTACACCAGGTGAAGGGGAATTCCCCTTCACCTGGTGTAGGGACGTCAAGATTTTATGTCTCAACTTCAATACAACGAGATTCGCGAAAAGAAAATAATAATTTACAACGGTGAGCCGGCGGAAGTGGTGGAGTCGCACGTGGCCAGAACCCAGCAAAGAAAGCCTCAAAACCAGGTAAAACTAAAAAGCCTAATCTCGGGCAAGACTATCGCCGCTACTTTCCATGTCTCCGAGTCAGCCGACGAAGCCGATGTCACCAAAAAGGACATTACTTTCTTGTATGCCAACAGGGGAGAGTTTTGGTTTTGCGATCCCGAAGACAAAAGTAAAAGATTTAAATTATCAGAAAGCCTTATCGGCAATGCGGCAAAATTTTTAAAACAAAACGGAAATGTTACTGCCCTGGTGTGGGACAATGACGACGAGGAAATGATAATAAAAGTAACTCTACCTATCAAAATGGAATTCTTAGTCAAAGAAGCTCCCCCGGCCGTCCGCGGAGATACTTCCAAAAGTGGCAACAAGATCATCACCCTAGAAAACGGCGCCACCTTAAGCACCCCGATGTTTATCAAAGAAGGGGACAAGGTAAGCGTGAACACCGAAACTGGAGAATATGTGGAGCGAGTTTAGACTTCCTCCGCAAATTTCTTTTTAATTTCTTTTAGAATTTGTTCAGAGATTTTTTTGTCCTCTTTGAGGAATTTGCGAGTAGAATCATAGCCTACGCCTAGCTTCACTTTTTCCCGACCCCCTCCTTTCTCCTCCCCCTTAGGAAGGGGGAGGCTGGGTAGGGGTATATAGAAATACGAATTACCGCTTTTTTCGATAATTTTGAATTTCTCTCCGAGTGCCATGATCTCTCCTTCCTTGGAGATGCCCTCATTATAAATGATGTCAAATTCTGTCTGCTTGAACGGAGCGGCTACTTTGTTTTTCACCACCTTTACACGAGTACGACCCCCCACCACCTCATCTCCCTTTTTTATCTGCGCAATCTTGCGAATATCCAGACGAACAGAAGTGTAAAACTTCAAAGCCTTGCCTCCCGGAGTGGTTTCCGGGTTGCCGAACATCACTCCTATTTGCATCCGGATTTGGTTTATAAAAATAACCACAGTTTTCGAGCGAGCGACGATGGCCGTGAGCTTGCGGAGCGCTTGAGACATCAGCCGGGCCTGCTTGCCCACGTGGTAGGCGCCCATGTCGCCCTCTATTTCATCTTTCGGGGTGAGCGCGGCGACGGAGTCTACGACGATAACATCGATCTTGCCGGTTCGCACCAGGCTCTCCACGATTTCCAGCGCTTGCTCGCCGTTGTCGGGCTGAGAGATGAGCAAGTCGTTAATATTTACTCCGAGCTTTTTTGTATAGTCAGGATCCATAGCATGCTCGGCGTCTATGTAGGCGCAAACCCCGCCCTTTTTCTGCGCTTCTGCCACGATGTGCAGGGAGAGGGTAGTCTTGCCGGAAGATTCTGGTCCAAATATTTCAATAATTCTGCCTCGGGGGATGCCTCCGATGCCGAGCGCCATGTCCAGCCCGATGGAGCCTGTGGGGATGACATTGATATCCACTTTAGGCGAATCGCCAAACTTCATTATTGAGCCTTCGCCAAATTTCGTTTGGATGGCTTTCAGGGTGTCATTTAAGACAGAAGCATCCCCGCCGATCTTTTTGTCTTCTTTTTTTTCTTTTTTCTTTTGCATACTTTTTTATTAGTTTAATAATTTTACTTTTTTAAATGGTCTGGCTGGGATGGGACCCAGGAATCCGAGGACCTTTAAAAAAGAAAAATTATTTAGCTAATACATTAATTTATAATTCTTTTCGTCAATATCCCCAAACTTATCTTCCGCTTTGATATTGATTATATTATACCCTGGCAGAAGCGCAATTGTTTCGCTGAAGTTGCCATTTTGGTCCACAGAAATTTCTCGGCCATTTAAAGTTAGCTTGATTGCATTTCTTGCATCACCGGTCAGTTTGATTATGCTTGATGTTGCCGTAGAGCCGTCTACTAGATTTACATTTTTTATTTTTACGCCCCAGATCAAGTCCTTGGACCCGACAATGGCATATACAATAATTAGAATAAAAAAAAGAACGAAACCGATAATTTTTATTGTTTTTTTAGATAATGTTTTCTCCATTTTCAGTACGCTCTATTTTCTCCAGTACCTCTCTGGGCTTGGCGCCGTCCCCGGGCCCGATAACTCCGCGTTCTTCCAGTCGGTCCATCAGCCGGGCCGCTCGAGCGTAGCCGAGTTTTAATTTCCTCTGGAGGTAAGAAGTGGAAGCCTTGCCTGCTTCCACCACACAGATGCGAGCCTCTTCATACATTTCATCATCATCTTCGCCGTTTTCATCTTCGAGCGAACTTTCGAAAATACTTTTGTCGGCAGAGATGCTTCCTGCGGTCAGAGTTATTTCTTCTGAAACTTCATCTTCGTACGCATCGGCGAGGTATTTTACAACTTTTTTAACTTCTGATTCAGAGATAAATGCGCTTTGGAGTCGCTCGGGCTGAGCCTCGCCAGAAGAGTACAGCATGTCGCCGGCACCTAGAAGCTTCTCTGCTCCGCCGGCGTCCAGAATCGTACGTGAATCTATTTGGGAGGACACCTTCAAGGCTACTCGGGCAGGGATGTTTGCCTTGATCAATCCGGTGATGACATTTACTTCAGGGCGCTGAGTGGAAAGTATCAAATGTATTCCGACAGCGCGGGACATCTGCGCCAAGCGAACAATGGCAGACTCGAGCTCTCTGGGGTAAGTGCTCATGATGTCGGCCAGCTCGTCTATAATAATGACAATGTATGGCAAACGGTCGGCATTTATTTCTTCTTCTACTCCCTCGCCATTAGTTCTTTTTTTCTTAGGGCTCTTATTGAAGACATTATTATGATAAGACTCGATGTCTCGCACGGATTCTGCCTCCAGGATGTCGTAGCGGCGGTCCATTTCCTTGGCGGCCCATTTCAAGGCGAGAATCGTTTTCTTGGCTTCGGTAATCACCGGGGTCAGCAAGTGCGGGATGTTGTTGTAAAGGGTGAGCTCTACGCGCTTCGGATCTATAAGGATCAGCTTTAGGTCGTCAGGGCCGTTTCTGTATAAAAGGGAAGTAATCATGGAGTGGATGGTGACAGACTTCCCGGAGCCCGTCGTGCCCGCCACGAGCATGTGAGGCATTTTGGCCAGGTTGCCGAAGACCGCCTTGCCCGAGATGGATCGGCCGAGGGCGGTAGTGAGAGGCTTAGGAGAATTTTTGAATTTATCGTCTGCCAGCAGAGTCGCCAGCCCGACGATGGATTTGGACTTGTTTGGGATTTCAATGCCGACGAGAGACTTGCCGGGGATCGGCGCTTCGATGCGGATCGGGTGAGCAGCGAGTGAAAGTGCCAGGTCATTCTGCAAGCCGACGATCCGGGAAAGTTTGACTCCTTCGGCCGGCTTCAAGGCGTAGCGGGTGACCGTCGGCCCGATGGTTATCTCATCCATCTCCACTTCGATGCCAAAGTTGGCCAGAGTGCGTTTGATAATGTTTGCATTAGCTTTGATGTCGCCGGTGTTGGGCTTGCCTTTGTCTTCCTCCAGGAGCGAGAGCGGGGGAGGGACATAAGTAGAGACTAGTCCACTTTTTATTTTTCGGATGGGCATTTCTTCCTCCTCGTTTTCCTTTTTTATGCCCAAAACTTTTTTAACTTTCTCACTTACCGGTTCGGGCTCCTCCTCCCCTTCGGGGAGGATTGAGGAGGGGTCGTATTCAACCCCCTCTGCCTCTGGCATCTCCCCCTTATCAAGGGGAGAATCTTTACGTTTAAATAGTGACCAAATCTTGGCGAAGAATGGCGCAAGGTCGGGCTTGGCATCAAGCATCATTAAAATTGAAATTATTAAAATTGCTCCGAGCAGAACAAGACTGGCATAGATGTCAAAAAAGGAAATGAAAGGGGAGGACAGGAGCTCTCCGAGCAGTCCGCCCGAGCGGTTGCCGGCGCCTCCGGCGATGCTGATTATTCCGAGGCTGGAAAGCAGGAACATCACTCCGCTCGCCGTGCGGGTCCAGCCGATGTCCGGCACTTCTGACTTGATGAAAGAGTATCCTAGCAGGATGAACAGCATCGGCAAAATAAAATAGCCGATAGCCCCGAGGAGCATTTTAGAAATGTCATAAATAAATATTCCGGCTCTGCCCGCAATGTTTGCATAAGACATTAAAAAAAATAACGCTAACACAAAAAAAACAACTGCGATGATCCCGTGCTTAGTTTGAGTTTTTAGTCCTGGCTTGGAGTCTTTTTTATTTTTACCATTCTTGTCGTTCTTTCCATCTTTATCATTTTTTGCCATGCCTTATTTTAACATATTTTAAAATTATTATAAATTTTTTTCTTTCCCCCTCTCCTTAATAAGGAGAGGGTTGGGGTGAGGTGAATTAATTAAGAACCCCCTCTCAATCTCCCCCTTGTTAAGGGGGAGAGGATACTCTTCTCGCTATTGCATTTTTCCTTGTCCTATATATAATGGACAGATGTTTAAGGAAGGAAAAAATATAAAAGACACTGAGCAAGATTCTTCCACTAACCTCGGCATAACCATAAAGGACAGCCTCGTTGCTGTTTCCTATATAAAGACTCAAAAGCTTATTACTGCGCTGTATATGGTCACGGACATCATGGATTCCGACGAACCGATTAGAAATAAATTAAGGACATTGGGGGTAGAAATTCTATCGGACACCAGTAATTTATCAAGGGGAGCCCTCGATAAATTGGAGAAAAAAATACAGGAAGTTTTGTCCTTTTTAGACATAGTTTCTACTATAAACATTATTTCTGAAATGAATGCTTCTATCCTCAAAAAGGAGTTTTTAGAACTCGCTCAATCAGTAAAAGAATCATTGAATAAAGTTGGGGCAATTAATAGGCAGATCAATTTGGCGGAGTATTTTAATTCTCCTCTTGAGGAGTACTCCGACTTTAGTCGGAGGGAGGTGGATATCCACCCCGGCTCGCAAGCGAGCCACCCCTCAAAAGGGGAACTAGATTCTAAAGGACACACCAGGCTTGGTGTTCAAAAAGGAAGTACTTTGATGAAAGCTTTGTCCGATAAAATTCAAAAGGCAAGACCTAACATGTTAGGTCTTGCCTTGGGTGTTCAAGATTTTGATATATTAAAAAGACAAAGACGCGATGAAATATTGCTGATAATAAAAGGGACTAACGGAAATGCAACCATAAAGGACATAAAGGACATGGCTCAGGCATCGCAAAATAAATCCATGTCCATTATAAATTGCAGTGAAAAGACATTGCAAAGAGAACTTATTTCTATGGTAAAGGACGGTGTCCTTTACAAAGCAGGCGAGAAGCGTTGGAGCAGATATTTTTTGAAAAACTAGCTAAATTGGTCAACCTGGCAGGTTGACCAATACCTCTCCCCAGCCCCTCTCCTTGACAAGGAGAGGGGCAAGCAAGGGGTGAGGTCGGTCCCCCTGACAAGGGGGATTTAGGGGGTTGTATTCTTGCTTGCTTTTTGTTTCAAAATATGAGAAGATATGGCCGTGGATATTTGCTTATTTTGGTGAGTTATCCACATATTATATTGCCCTTTCTTGTGGCCGTATAATATAATGTTCTTATGTTTACCTAGCGCACAACTTTGTGTGTTTGTGTATTCATAAAAATGTTTGTTTTCACTTTATCCTCGTTTGCGATTTCGTCGAAAAAATCTCAAATGATATCTAGTGGAAATAATGGTTTGGTCATTGAAAACTAAATAAAATATCTGGCGCAAATAATTAATTTTATTTCGCACGGTATTTATGTTTTTAGTTTTCGATGTTTGTTTATCTCTGTTCATTATTTATTTAGTCGCCGCATTATTAGCAATTATTAATTTATTGGCGAGTGAAAAATAATGATAGGAAAAATACGCTTTTGGTTTTGTCGAAACTAATTAATGGCGTAGAAATTAGAAAAAATTTATGAGTAAATTATTAAAATCAAAATTTCTTCTTGGTGTTATCGCTGTCGCAGTTATGTTTGTCGGTGTCGTTGCGGTTAATGCAAAGACAGCTTCAGCAGAAGCTTGCTCAACAGGCACAGTGACACTAAGAGTAGGTTCAAGAGGACCCACAGTTGTTTGTCTTCAAGCCGCTCTAGATAGTGGTATTGTCGCAGACGGCATCTTTGGTCCAAAGACCAAAGCTAGAGTCGTCGCTTGGCAGACTGCAAACGGTTTAGTGGCCGATGGATTATTCGGTGCTAAGTCACGAGCTGTTCTAGTAGCGGGTGGTTCAGCTTCAACTGGTCTTCCAGCTGGCTGTACTTCAACTACAGGTTACAGTTCTACAACTGGCGTTGCATGTAACAGTGGCGGAACAGTTACCACAACTCTTCCAGCAGGCTGTACATCCACTTCTGGTTACAGTCCTACCACTGGCGCAAATTGCGCGACTGGCGCAGTAGTTACGTCTACTGGTCCTATCTCCGCAGTTCTTGCTGCAGACAACCCAGTTTCTGGTTCATTCATTGCTCCAGCTTCTGGCGTTCAATTCGCTAAATTCACATTCTCAGGCGCAGGCTCAGTCACTTCCGTCAAACTTCAGAGAACAGGCGTTTCCGCAAGTACAACAGTTACAAACGTTTACTTGTATGACGGCGCTACTCGTTTGACAGACGGTGCATCAATTGGTTCAGACAACACTGTTACCTTCAATGCTCCTAACGGAATTTTCACCGTTAACGGATCAAGAACAATCACAGTCGTAGCTGACACTCTTGCTGCAGACTACAGTCTTGGCTTCACCCTTATCGGTTACACAGCCAACGGCACAGCTTCTGTTGTTAGCCTAGCTGGCAACCAGATGTACGGTGCAGCTGCTACTTTAGCTAAAGCAACCTTGTCGGCTGCTCTTGGCTCAGGCGCAACTGACGCTGGCCTAGACATTACTGTATGGCAGGCTACAGCTTCTATTGACCTTCGCGATGTTTTGCTAAAATCTATAGCTCTTCGCCAGATCGGCAATATAGCTTCTGCTGATATCGGTAATTTCAAGCTTTACGTTGACGGAGTATTGACCGCTACTGTTCCAACTTTGGATTCCAACGGCTACGTTACCTTTGCTACCAGTACTGTTCTAAAGACAGGCTCTCGTATCATCAAAGTAACAGCAGACATTATTGGCGGCGCAAGCAGAACGGTTCAGTTCTCTCTACGTGGAGCATATGACTTCCAGACTACTGACACCCAATACAATGCGAACGGTATCACTTCTGCTACCTTCCCATTCGGTCCTGCTACTGCCTTCACTCTTAACCCTGGTACAATGACCATCGTTAAGGCAGCTGATTCACAGTCAGGCAATATCACCCGAGGCGCTTCAGACCAATCCCTTGCTAAATTCACCTTTACGGCATATGGCGAGGCTATCAAAGTGGAAACTTTGAGAGTTGGTTTCATTACCACTGGTGGTACAGCTACAGACAATAGATTCCGCAATACCCGCATCTTGGTTAACGGCGCACAAGTTGGTAGTAACACAAGTGTCCCAGCTGCAGCATCCTTTGCCGCAGACGCAGGCACATCCTTTACTACGAACTTCATCGTTACTCCAGGCACTCCAGCTACAGTAGAAATTCGCGCAGATGTCTATGATGACCTAAGCACGAACGATATCTCTGCTGGTACCACAACAGCTGTTCAGGCTGTGTTGGTACAAACAACTGACAACGGTGTTCCTCAGGTTTCTATTACTGCAGTAGATGTTCCTAGTGCAAACAAGAACGGCAACAACTTGACGATAACTGCCGGAACAATGGCTGTTACAAAGAGTTCAAGTTATGCTAACCAAACAACTGCTGTTCCTCAGACTGCTTATAAGATTGGTTCTTACCAACTTACCGGCAATTCTACGGAAGCAGTTAACCTAAACACCATCTATGTCGGATGGGGTGGATCGAGTACATTAAATACTCCATCAACTAAACTTTCTGACTTATATGTTGTTTATGGTGGAACCATGACTCCTATCAAGGGTTCAGTAAGTGGAGCTTCAGTAGGAGCTCTTACCAACTCAAATAGTTGGTCAATCAACAAAACCTTAGGAGTCAACGAAGTTATCCCTATTGACGTTTATGCCACTCTTGGCTCTGATATAGGTACAACTGTTACTCAGACTACTTTGGCGGTAGCAGGTACTACTGCTTCTTCTGGAGTAGCTACCTATGCTGACCTTGCTGACGCTACTTCATTGTCTGCCGGAGTTTCTGGTCAGACAATCACTGGTGCTACTGGTTCATTAGCAGTATCCAAAGACACTGCTAACACCGCAGCTGCTCAGATCGTTGACGATAGTGGTACAGTAAAGTCCTTAACTGCTAAGATCGTAGCAACTACTGATGCTTACACAGTTACCGATGTTACTGCTACAATCACTGGTACTTCTAGTGCTGTTTCTACTGTATCTACTATGACTTTGAAGAATCATGATACGGGTGAAGTTATCGGTTCAGCTAAGCCAGCTGACACGTCAGTCACTTGGAGTGGTTTGAACATTCCGGTAGCGGCTGGTGCGACGTTAAGAATGGATGTTGAATTAGCCTTAGCTCCAGTTGGAGTTGGCGCTGGTACATCCGGTGATGTTTTGACTACAACCATTACCACCATTTCTGCTCGTAACTCAGCTGGTACGACATGTGTCACTGGTGCAAGTGCTACGACAGGATGTGCTGCTACTACGGCTGCTGGTAATGCTATCTACGTCTACAAAGCTATTCCTACTCTGTCTGTTGTTACTATGCCTGTCGGCGTTGGCACACTTTCAGTCGGAACAGGTGTTTCTCTCTTCAAGTTTAAGGTTGATACGGCTGGTACCGGGACAATTGCCTGGAACCGCATCATGTTCACAATAGCGAAAACTACCACCCCAGTTCTGTCTGCATTCAAGGTTTACAATGCTGACACAGGGATAGAGGTTGCAGGTTCAGCTGACATTAGGGATACAGCAAATGCTACTACCTGTGCAGCCGGAGTTCTTGGATGTATGGTAAGGTTCGTTCCTACAGCTGAAGAGCAAGTGTCCGGTGCTAGAAACTATGTCTTGAAAGCAACAGTCGCTTCAGTAGATGCTACAACTGACTCTGTTACTACAAACATAGCGAACCCAGGTGCTACTATCGGATTCGTTGTGCCTGATGACTACACAGCAGTTGCTGCCTCTGGTTCATTTGCATCAACCTATGCAGGGTATGGAACAACTCCATCCTTTGCCTGGTCTGATATTTCTTCAGGTGCATCTCACGATGCTACAAGTACTTCAGTACTTGACTGGAACAATGATTACCTAGTTCGTTTACTTCCACTTGATTCACAGACTTTGCATTACTAAAGCCTGTAATCTAGTGTAAAAATCAGCTTTTAGGAGGTCGAATACCTATTAGCTCCAAAAAACCACCCTTAATCGGGTGGTTTTTTGCGTTTAAATTCTCCTCTTGAGGAGTACTCCCCGACCTGGGTCGGGGAGGGAGGTGGAAGAATTTAATGCATCCACCCCGGCGCAAGCGCCACCCCTCAAGAGGGGAATAATACGTTGCGCAAAAAAACTAGTTTGTTATAATTAAAGTTAACTTATTAGCTTAATATTATTTATTTTTTATGTTCAACAAAAAAAATATCGCGATTGTAGTTGTTTTGGTTTTGATTATAGCTGGGTTGGGTTATTGGCAATATAAGGAGAGCCGTTCTGTCCAATATTCTGTCGTTTATCTATTGACAGGGGAGGTATACGTGGGGAAACTAACCACTATGCCTGATTTAGTGTTAAAAGATGGCTATATTTTACAAGTTACCAAAGATCCCGCAGATGCCACCAAGACTAATTTCCAGCTGAACCCTGTAAATCAAGCTCTTTGGGCTCCAAAAGAGATCCATTTTGTAGAGAAAAACGTTGTCTTTTACGGCCCACTCCTACCAACCAGCAAAATCGCCGAAACTATCGCCGCGCAAGCAAAGTAATTACCACCCCTAACCCCTCCTTCACCAAGGAGGGGAGGGTATCCGAATCCTCTCCTCCTTGTGGAGGAGGAGTGCCCGAAGGGCGAGGTGGTGATTAAATAAAAAACCTGTGAATAACGAAAGTTATCCACAGGTTTTTATGTTCTAATATTTTTTAGTATTGTATAATTACGAGTACATGAACGTGTCGCATGCGTTTGTGTGGTTTTAATTATTCTTAAATGCATTATTGAGTAATTAAAAAAATATTATTAACGTTTTAATTATTATTAATGTTTGTAAATTATTAATTATGAAAAAATTATTTAAAGGTTTAGGTATAGCGGTTATTGCTTTGGCCCTCGTCGTAGGTGTCGGAGCTAACCAAGCAAGCGCGTTGCTTACTTTAGGGTCAACAAGTATAACGACTGACGGTGCATACACAGTTACTAGTATTACTAGCTCAACTGTAAACATGTTTGCAGCCAACACTACAGGTTCTATAAACATTGGTGGTACTAGCCAGACTTCTGGCGTGACTACCGTTCTTGGTGGTACGGGAACCGGAGCTTTAGGTGGTACCACAAGTGGTATTGCTTTGACTCCTGGTACTGCTGGTACTATTAATATCGGTGCAGCTGCAGGAACAGGAGCAATTACCGTTGGTTCTTCAACGGCTGGTCAGACAGTAAATATTGGAACTGGTACTCCGGGCGCTAATGCAAATGTTGTAAACATTGCCACTGGTGTTGTAAGCACAGGTTCTCAATATGTTCACATTGCTGATGGAGCAGCGAGTGGTGCCGGTACAACAACAGTTGATATTGCTAATGGAGCAAATGCTGGTGTTACTACTGTTAATATTGCAAACGGAGCACTAGGTGCAGTTGCAAAAGTAGTTAGCATCGCGGGTGGAGCTGATGGGTCTACCTCGACTGTTAGTATTGGTACTGGAAATAAAACAGGTACTAATACAATTGATATTGGTACAGGTACAGGTACTCAAGCCATTTCTATTGGTAGTGGTGCTACTGCTGCTGGTAAAACTGATACGATTAATATCGGTACAGGAAACAATGCTGGAAGTGGAAACAAGGTTATCCATATCGGTGATGGTACACCAGCTAGTACGGGGTTAACCACAGTTGCTATTGGTAACGCTGGTGGTAACTCTGTTTCTACTGTAACTATCGAAGGTGGAACGAGTGCTACTGCAATCCAAATCGGTAATGGTGTGACGGCTCACGGTATTCAAATCGGAAGCGATGCTACTGCAGCTAATGCTGTTGTGTTAGGTGGTGCAAATGCAAGTTCAACCACTGTAATAGAAGGGGGAACTGCGGCAACTGGTATTACAATCGGGGCTGGCGCAACCGCTCATGGTATTAAGATAGGTAGTGGTGGTGCTGTCCAGACGATTGTCATTGGTTCAAGTAACACTACATCCACCTTAGCACTTCTGGCTGGCTCTGATAATACTACGGGTGGCATAACTATCACTGGCGCAATAAATGGTGCTTCGCCGTTGTCTTTTGAAGGCTCAACAGCAGATGCTTATGAAACCACTTTTGCTGTTACTGATCCAACCACTGACAAAACAATTACATTCCCTAACAAGACCGGTCAAGTTCAAATGGCTTCTGCATGTTCGGCTATCACAGCTGGTGCAACGCCTACTTTAACTATTGGATTATCTAACTGTTACACTGATACCATCACTACAGACAACCAAGATCAAACGATTACGTTCTCAGCTGGAGGTACTTCGGGTGATATGATTACTGTTATATTTATAACAGACACTGGTGGATCAGGGGATGAAGTTATTACATTCCAGACAACATTAGCTAATACTATTGGCACACTTACATTAGCCAATGGTGAAGCTACACGATACACCATTACCTTTATAAGTGATGGGACAGTTTGGAATGAAGTAGCTAGAACTGCAGTACAATCCTAATTATTTTGTTTTTTAACTATTATTAAAATTTACAGGATTTAGAGATTTACTGAGGTCGAATTCTGTATTAACTTAAAAACAAAATGATTATGATTAAAAAATTAAAATTAAGTTTGTTGGTCGCTGTGTTGTCTCTGGCTGTTGGGGTAAGCTCTGCTTATGCCACAGCTGCGAGCCAGTATTTTAGCGATTATACAAGTTATACTCTAGGGAGCTACACGCTCACTGTCTACACCGGCTCGAGCACCACGTCTATATTAGTGGACACTGATCACTTAGATGTCGTTGTGCCAACGGGGTTGACGTTTACGATAGCTTCTCACAACAACATGGCGATAACTGCCTCTGGTGGCACTGATGCAAGCTCAAACACTTGTACCGGTACTACGAACACTACGACCATTCCCGGAGCAGATGCGATAACTTACACAATCACTCCAGGTGCTGGCGTATGTAATGCCAACTCTGGTGGCGGTGGAGGCGGAGGTGGCGGGGGAACACCTGCAGACACCACTCCTCCGACTGGTACTTCTGTAAGTATCAACGCTGGAGTAGCTACTACTAACGCTCTTCAGGTAACCTTAACCCTAGCAGCTACGGGCGCTACGCAAATGATTATCTCCAACGATGCCGGCTTTGCCGGAGCACCTTGGGAGACATATGCGACAAGTAAAGCCTGGACGCTTACCTTGGGTGATGGAGTAAAGACAGTTTATGCGAAGTTCCGAGATGCTGCCGGCAACATGTCCCAAGCAACCTCTGACACCATAACTGTCGCTGGAAGTGGCACAGTCGCTCTTCCTGAGGAAAAGCACGAGACCACTGAAGGATGCTCTGGCGGAAACCAGTACAACACTTCAACTGGCGCGCTTTGCCAGAACACCGTTGTTGCTACCGAAAAAGCCACTTATGACCTTGGTACCAAAACTCTCAAAAACGGGAGCAAGGGCGAAGCCGTAAAAGAGCTTCAAAAGGTTTTGAATAAACTTTTGAATCTTGGCTTGGTGGTTGATGGTAAACTAGGCCCAAAGACTATTGCTGTTATCAAGAAATGGCAAAAGGCTCACGGCCTAAAGGCAGATGGCCTCGTCGGGGCGAAGACAAAAGCAGCGATGAAAGCCGAAGCGGAGAAATAGAAATGAATTTCCCCCTCCCCTTAATAAGGGGAGGGTTGGGGAGGGGTCTTGAGTTTGACCCCCTCTTCCTCTCCCCCTTATCAAGGGGGAGAGGAACATGAAAATACACAAAAACCACCCTTTGGGTGGTTTTTGTGTTGTGGTATAATTACAGTATGTTCGAAATTATTTTTAAAATTTGGTGGATGATAGGCATTTTGCCTTTTCTTATCGTCATAGAAATCAATAAAAAGTTTGCAAAGTTTCTGAAAGATAAAGACATATACCACCATTGGGATATGCTCCACACTATCCTTGTTCTGCTAATTATTCTGATCATTGTCCTGTGGCTAAACGGCTTCCGCTAGAGTTGTGAGGCAAGACCTCACAACTTAAACTGTGTTTTAAGGTTTTAACCTTAAGTATAAAAACACACGATCGTGTAGTTTCATAGCATGTAGTTTTTTGTCATGAAGAGTTGTCCACTTATTTTTTTTGTTGTCTTTTTTATAAGTTATATAATTAAGACACTATGATTATATTTAAAAAGATTTTGAAGTGGGTCTTTTTTATTTTTGTCGGGTTGTTTATTTTGGCGGAGATCATCAGGCTGCCTTTTCGGCTGCAAGAAGAAAAAACTGCCGAGCAAGTGGCGAAAATCCACGCCACCAAGCTCACCCTCGATGACGTAATGGGCAAAAACCTCCCGCCAGACCCAGGCGCCGAAGCCGACAAGACTATCGCGGGCATTGATGCGAATAAAAACTGCATTCGAGATGACGTCGAGCTGGCTGTTTTCAAAGCGTATCCAAATTCTGCAAAAACCAGAGCAGTGCTTTTGCAGTATGCGATCGCGTTGCAAATGGAATTTACCCAGCCGATTGTGAATAAAGATACGGTGACTGCAACAGTTCAAGAAGAAGATAGAGCATATATTTGTGTAATAAGTATTAATGACACGAATAAATTAATAGATTTTGTAAAACAAAAACAACTAAATAATAATACAAGAAAAGATTTTAGGGCAAATTACTATGAGAAAGTTGGTAGTTATGAATCATTAGATCATAAATGCGATATAGATATTTCTACATTTTAATTTTATTATTTTTTATTCCCAAATTTGTTTTTGCAAGTGGTTGTTCTAAATCTGGGTACACTGTTTTAACAATTAATGGGGTTCTCACTAACCAAGAAGGAGCTACTGATAATAAACGTGCGTTAGAGAGTAAATTACTTTTACCACTTAATGGAGAAAATATTAAAGTAGATTTCTTACTTAACCCTAGTCACGCCGGTGGGGTGTTTGATTTTATTGATGTAATAAATCAAAAACTTTTTGATACTGTAATGCCTGGAGATTATGATCTTTACAACATGCTGAACGAGGCAAGCCAAAAAGTTGGCACACAAAAAGTTTTGCTAGTCGGGCATTCGCAAGGAAACTTTTATGCTAACAGCATGTATGATAGTCTCGCTAATCAATATGGCGGTGTCCCTAGGCAATCTATCGGCGTGTATGCCGTGGCTACGCCGGCGAACCATGTGGCGGGGAACGGACTTTATTTAACTTCTCAAACAGACAAGGTGATAGCAGGGTTAGTGGCACATGATACTCTTCGCGGAATTTTACGACCGAATACATACATAAGAGAAGTGGAAAGAGATCCTGATTCTTTGGCGGGGCACGATTTTGCTAAAGTTTATATGACCTATCGTTCTGCCCAAATTAAAAATGACATTTTATATTCTTTAAATAATTTATATTCTAATAATTTTCAAAATCCTCAACAGCCCTGCATCGCTCCTCAAGAAATTTCATTATTTTATCAAGCCGAGGGAGCTGTTCTTGCTTTTGCTGATCACCCTATCAACACTACAAAAAATGGAGTTGTCTATGTCGCTACCGGCATCCGTCGCGCTGGCCTGGAAATAGCGAGGCTGGCGAAGAAAACTGCTAGCGCAGTGGCTTCGGCTGTTGTTTCTTTAGCGCAGGCACCATTTAATAATACTAAAAGCTTGATAGCAAATGGTGGGGCAGAAACAGAGGCGAAAGCAACGCCTCCGCCCGAAACATCAGCCCCAGAACTTGAAAATCCAAACACAAATATAAATGCAGAGGGAGGGGCGGAGGCTTTGCCTCCGCCCCTCGGAACTGCGGAAGCAGGGCTTCCGCAGGGAAACCCAGAAGGAAATTCTGTGAATGGCTCACAGCCTGCTGTGTCTGGCCAAGCTTCTCATGGTAATGGAAGTGGAGGAAGCGCAGAAACACCTCAGGCAGAAACGGTGCCTCCGCCTGAACCGCAGCCAGAAGTAGTCCCTGAACCCCAGCCAGAACCGCAACCAGAACCACAGCCAGAAGTAGAACCACAACCGGAGCCAGAACCACGGGTGGAAGCAGAACCCGAACCCGAGCCCGAGCCCGAACCCGAGCCCGAGCAAAATTCTGAGCCCGAGCCAGAGCCTGCTCCTGCAGAAGAAGAAATTGTTGAACCTGCTGAAGACATAACTCCGCCTGTTCCTTCCAATCAGGTTTCGCCTACTTTTCTAAGTGATGGAAGATTCAGAGAAGATGTTGTCTTAAATTGTAACCCCAATGCAACAGATATTCCAATGATGTATTTCATTTCAGATTCTGACAATTCTTTTCATTATATGCATAGCGGGATAAGCAGCATTCCTTGTTCTGCCGGCCACCAGATTTTTATTTCTACTGGTTCTAAGTTTCCAGATTTTCTTGGATATGTGGATTCTGTGGGCTGGTATTATTACTCTGTTTTCTCAAATGGAACCTTAAATTGTTCCGTTGGCGCTAGTCCAACTTGTGTGCCAAATGCTCCAGCTTCTTTTGCGCGCTTGCATCGAAACAGCAGAGGCATTTGGTCCAATTCAGACACGCCTCCACACGGCAACATTCCAACCATTTCCACCCCTTCGCAGGCAGTAAACACAGACAGTATTACCATCACTGGCACGGCGGAAGAAAATTCAACTGTAACGATCACCGGTGGAGCCAGCGCCGCGACCGGAGTGGCAACCGGTGGCAATTATTCTATCCCGATAATTCTCAATCAAAATACCATAAATGATCTAAATGTAACTGCGACAAACGGAGCGGGGGAGACAAGCAGTGAAGCAACTGTCCTTATCACGCACGACAATATTCCGCCGGTTATTTCCTCCGTGGTTATCAATGAAGGTTATGATAATGTTTTATTAATTGGCAGAACTTTCAATGTAACTATTAATGCTGATGGTTATGGATATACAGCTGGTGAAATTACGATCAATGGAGCCCCGGCAGAAAATTTCACAGGAAATGGTCCATCATATTACATGAAGCACACTGTCGTCTCGGGCGAGACAGACAGATCTTCTGGCAGTGTGCCAGTGAGCGTCGTTTTGACTGACGCGGCTGGGAATTCAAATGTGGCCTATACGCAAGTAGTGGGGAATGGCCTGGTGATCAACGGGCACGCGCCTACTTCAGTGGTCGAGGCCTTTCCAACTTTCAACAGCAACACGGGCAAATTTACGCAAGAGGTCACGCTTGATTGTATATCTAACTCCGGTTATTACGAAATGTATTATATTAAAGACTCTGATTCTTCTTTTAATTTGATGAATCTTTACAATTTTCCCGTCAGCTGTCCAAATGGCCACAAAACTGTTGCTTCAAGCGGACAAGGTTTTGAAAGCTACCTTGGTTATGCTCCGGTTGCCGGCTGGTATTATGGAGTCGTTTCTATCGGTTATCCTGATTGTTCCTCGGCTAGCTGCATCAATGACAAGATTCAATCTTTCTTCCGTTTACACAGAGATGCTTCTGGTCTTTGGTCGAACACAGATACAGATACCGACACAGAGACTGCTGACACTACCGCGCCTTCGCTTTTGAGCTATACCTTGAACGGGACCTCGGGCGATATTACCGTGAGTCCAAATGAAGCAAATCCTCTCGCTCTGATTTTTAATGCCAGTGAAAATGTAAATTGGATGACTATCAAAATCGAGAATCAAGCGGACTCAAGCATATACCGGATGTTCCAAGATAGCTCCGCTTGTGTTGACGGCACCAGTACTTGCACGAAAAATTGGGTAGGGGATCTGTCCAGCGGGGGGATATTGCAAAGTGGTACGAGTTATAAAATAAGAGTGCACATGCAGGACTCGGCCAAAAATGATTACGAAGAATACTTGCCTTCGATTATCACGATAAATTAAACCATGTTATAATTTTAAAATTATGGTAACGAAACATTTTTTTAAGATTTTGGCGATTTTTTTAGTGATGATAATTTTGGGGTTAGCCAGTACTCTTTTGCTTGCAAAATAAAGGGTTTGTGTTATATTGTATTTACCGCAAAGAAGGCAGGCGAACAATAAGCCCTGCTTAGTGGGTCGATATCTTTGACGGCTAATGCCGTTTTTTTAGTTTAAATTACTTTATGTTACAAAAATCAAAAAAAGAAGAAATGATCAAAGAACTGGAGGGAGCTATCAAAAGTTCTGAGTCTCTGGTTTTTGTGAATTTCCATGGTTTGAAAGTAGGGGATGAGACGATGCTTCGCCAGAATCTCCGCGACCAAGGGGTGAGCTACAAAGTAGGCAGGAAGACCTTGCTCGCTCGCGCGCTCAAAGGAAAAGCTGAAGGAGATATTCCAGAGCTTGTCGGCGAGGTGGCTATCGCATATTCGAAGGACGCTATCTCTTCACCGCGTGAAGTTTATAATTTTCAAAAAACCCACAAAGGAGTCTTGAATATCCTCGGTGGAATTTTTGATGGAAAGTTTGTCAGTGGCGCTTACATGATGGAGCTTGCAACGATACCAAGCAGGGAAGTTTTGCTTTCGAAGATTGCGTTCTTGCTCAAGTCCCCCATGCAACGTTTGGCTTTGGCAGTGAGTGAAGTAGCGAAGGGGAAAGGTGCTAGTAGCTAGTTTCTAGTGACTAGTAAACCAAAATTATTATTAACCTAGAAGCTAGAACCTAGCAACTAGAACCTAATTTAAAATATTATGAAATTTGATTCATTTATGAAAGATTTGGAAAGCGCATCAGTCTTGGAACTCAATGACTTGGTGAAAGCTATCGAAGAAAAGTTTGGAGTGTCTGCAGCGGCTGTCGCTGTGGCTGGCCCTGCTGCCGGAGCGGAAGCGGCTGAGGAAAAAGATTCCTTCACTGTCGTTCTTGCCTCAGCTGGCGAACAGAAGATTGCCGTGATGAAAGTAGTCAAAGAAGCTCTGGGCCTTGGGCTTAAAGATGCGAAAGATTTAGTGGACGCTGCTCCAGGAACCTTGAAAGATGGCATGAAGAAAGCCGAAGCGGAAGACTTGAAGAAAAAAATCGAAGAAGCGGGTGGAAAAGTCGAGCTTAAATAAACAGCTTGCTAAAGATAAATAGGTGTTGTACAATTAGCGTATATGAAAAAATATACGCTTTTTGTTTTTATATTATCATTTATTTGCTTTAGTTTTTTTAGTTTTAATGTAAATTCTGCGAAGGCTAATGATTCTGGTGCTGGTTGTTTGGCTGGCGATTTATTTAGCCGAACAACTGGGCAGTCTTGTCTTCCAACAGAAAAAAATGACTGTTTTTCAGGAGATTTATTTAGTTCTATTACTGGCCAGTCTTGCAATAATACAAATGTGTCAACAAACAATTCTTCTGTTGTTACACAATTCAATAATTTATTTAAATCCTATTTTAGGGTTGGTTTAAGAAATGATAGTAACGTCAGAGCCTTGCAATCCTTCTTAAAAGACGAAGGGTATTACTTCGGTAGAATTGATGGCTCGTATGGGAAAATTACCGCCCGAGCGGTCAGGGATTTTCGAGATGATTACGATCTAACGAATGCACCAACGCCACCAACCCCAACTACCACTGACACTTCAATTCCAATTGTTCGTCTAAGCTCGTATAAAATTGGGGCCGGAGACCCGTCAAATTATCTTCTTTCGTGGGATACTAGTAATGCGACGTATTGTCAATATGTTGATCCTGTATCAGGGGTAAGGGGTGAAAGGTTGCCGACCACTGGTACTAAAACTGTTTCAATAGACCAAACAACCAATTTTCGTATTTGGTGTTCTGGGTCAGGAGGTACCGCTTATTCCAATGTTGTTACTTTGACTGTGGATACAACTCCAACTTCAACCCTTTCCATCACCACTTCATCTCAACTTCCAAATGCGACAGTCGGGGTTCCATATTCAGCTACCTTTAACGCCACCGGCGGAAATGGCTCTTACTCTTGGCGCTTATTATCCACAAACGTGTTTTATGGTTCGGTGTTCAGCAATATGCACTGGCCTTCTGGTTGTGCTAGTTATTCTTGTGGTCCGTTTACCGGCACGCCGACCCAAGCCGGCACTTACACTTTCAGCCTACAAGTAACCTCCGGTTCTCAATCCGTCAGCCTACAATTTACTTTGCAGGTTGATCCAGTAGATACTACAACAACTGTGCCACTAACTATTACTACGTCTTCTCAACTTCCAAATGCTAAAGCTGGACAACCGTATTCAGTTACATTAGACACTTCTGGTGGTGCTGGTCCTGCTCACGGCTATTCATGGAAGGTAAACAATGGGGCAACAGCATTTCCAGTATCAGGCTTGGGTATTAGTTCTTCTTTTGGACATCCAATTTATATTACTGGTACTCCAGCAGATGTTTATGTAGCAGGAGTTAAACAAACAACGTCTCAAACTTTTACCTTTAATGTTACTGCAAGCGATGGATACCAAACGACTACCAAGCAATTTACTTTGACTGTTGATCCGGCAAGTATTTCTTGTTCATCCCAGGCATTTGATTCCGTAACAGGCAATCCTTTGCCTTGTGGCTGCACTTCGACTTCTGGTTTTAGTAACATAGATGGTAGTGCTTGTGGACCTTCTTCGACCACCACCTCCGCTCCCATCATCACTATCTTTAGTCCGAATGGGGGAGATAGTTGGCAAATTGGCAATACTTATAATATTCAATGGAATGTAAGTGGACAACTTGCAACCAGGACTGTTCATCTTGTGGGTACTATAAACGGTGTAGGAGTTGATAAATACCTAGGATCAACTGACGGCAATCAGTTAAGTTACACTGTTAATTCTCAAGTGTCTCCAGTTGGGTCTTATACACTACAAGTATGTGGGGCCTATTGTTCGGGAATAAGTTCAAGTCCCGTCCAAATTAATGTTACTGCTTCGCCGACAATTTCTGTTCTCACCCCTTCTTCGGTAACGGCTGGCAGTACGATTACTGTCTACGGCACAAATTTTGACAGCAGTTCATGGGTCTCTATTGGCGGTGCGCCTGGGGCCGCTGGCACAAAACACGTCACTCCAAGTTCTTACACCAGTACATCATTAAGTTTTATAGTTCCATCTGATATGGGAGCTGGCATCTTTCAGCTTCTTGTGGCAAATAGATTGAGCACTGGAGATATTCCAAGCAACTTGTTGCAGTTCACAGTAATTGCGCTGACCACCACTTCTATTCCCACTGTCACTTCCGTCTACCCCATATTGGCTACGGTAGGGAGTACGGTTTATGTCAACGGCACAAATTTTGATTCTACTTCTTATGTCACATTTGATGGTGTCCAGGTGACTACGGCAACAAATAATTATGCAAATGGACAGCTTTACTTCACAGTTCCTTCTTTTGCAAGCTCGGGTGGTATGCATAGTATTCGTGTATCGAAAACAGGCTTCACTGGCCTAAGTAATTTTGTGGAATTGAGTACTTATTAAATGTTCTTGACAAAAAGTTAAGTAGAGAGTATACAGAAGGTATATGAAAAAATATACATTAAGTTTGTCTATTTTTACTTTAATTTTACTAGGTTTGTTGAGCTTTGGGGCAAATTCTGCCAATGCCTATGATTATAGTTATGGATGCACCACGGCTGGGCCGTTCAATACTATTACCGGACAGCTTTGTTCTGGGGCGCAATCTCAATACGGCTCTTCTGGTTATTCGAACACTTTTTCAAACCAGCAGTTCGCGCTGGGGGCTAGGGGGCCGGAGGTAGTGGCTCTACAGCAGATGCTTGCGAGCGCAGGCTTTTATTTCGGCAGAATAGATGGAGTCTATGGCCCGGTTACTGATACCGCTTATCAAAATTATCAAGCGCAATATTCCAATAATTATTCTTATCCTTACACCAACCCTTCTTCATATATAAATCCAAATATTTATCCTTACTACAATCAGGCTCCCTCGATCTCTGCCGTCAACGGACCGCAAACTTTGAGCGTAAACCAAATGGGGACTTGGACGATTACGGTTCCTAATCTCTCAAGTGGAAATCTCACTTACTCGGTCAACTGGGGAGACCAGCCGGTCTATGCGTATGGGGTAAATAATTCTGTCATCTATCCACCTCAACAAAACGCTACGTTTACTCATGCGTATTTACAAGCAGGCACTTATTCTCCAATGTTTACCGTGACCAACAGTATCGGACAAAAGGCAAGCACGAGCCTGACTGTCACCGTAAGTGGCGTGGGGTCTACGAGCTACACGGCTCCTTTTATTTCTTCCATTTCACCTTCCTCCGGCCGAGTCGGCACTCAAGTGGTTATTTATGGCCGAGGCTTCAACAGCAATATTGTTTGCATTGCATATCCTTGTAATAATTATTCTTCCAATACGATTAATTTTGGCCTGAGTATAATTCCGAATGCGTATTCTGCCGACGGGACGAGCCTGACCTTCACTATTCCTGCTTATACGAATTCCGCTTGTCAGTATTCCACTCCAGCTTGCGTGATTCCTCAATACCAGATTCTTCCCGGCACGTATCCAGTTTTCGTAACCAACTCGAACGGGATTTCAAACGTAATGAATTTCAGTGTGACTTATTAAAAGCCAGCGCCCAGCCAGTGCCTAAGGCACTGGCTGGGTTGATTTTTTTAGGGAAAGGGCTAGAATAAAGCGATGGATCCCGTACGAAATCTTTCTAATTAAGTTTCGTATAAGGGAAGGGTCATATTAGTAAAGTTAATATAATTTCGTACGGGATGGAAATTCTAGGAAAAATATTAGGTAGTTCCGCGCGAGTAAGGATTATGCGACTTTTTCTGCTTAACCGAGGCAAGGGTTTTACAAAAAAAGATATTGTAAAAAGAAGTCGAGTAAGTTCACAGGTGACAGGCCGAGAGCTCAAGCTGTTGGCTTCAGTTAATTTTATTAAAAAGCGTTCCTCAATTTCCCCAGAATGGTATTTCAATTCTCTTTTTAAATACGGAGAGGAGTTTAAAGATTTATTGCTTAGCTCAGACACTTTAAGTAAGCAGACCATCTTAAATAATTTTAAAAAAGTCGGCCGGGTGAAGCTTGTGATTATCTCCGGCGTTTTTATCAAAAATGACGACTCTCGGGTAGACTTGCTAATCGTCGGAGACAAAATGAAACGAAATAAAATAGAAGAGGGGATCAAGAAGATCGAAGCCGAGATAGGCATCGAGCTTGTCTATGCTGTATTTGAGACCAAAGAATTTCTTTACAGATTGAACATGTACGATAAATTAGTCCGGGACATCCTAGACTACCCCCACGAGGTGGTTTTGCAGTCCAAAGAGTTATCCACACAAGCTATTTGCAAGCCTTAAAAAGGGGTTTTAATTTGCTATAAACCGTGCTAGGCAAGACCTAGCACGGGAAAATTATTAGCTAATAAATATACATATGAATCAAAAAAGAATTATCGGTATTGTTTGTATCGTAATAATAATTATGTTTGCTGGTACAAAATGGGCATCTGGCGCCGACTTTCGTGGTGACGGCACATATACTATAAATGGGGATTCTTATATCTTACTTAATAACGGAATATCAATTACTTTATTAAAAATAGATAGATCAGAAAAAGGCGCAAGCCTGAATGGATCTCCAGTTGGTGTATATCAATATCCTTCTAGAGAATATGGATCTTCTGGCGGACCAGAAATAGGGGTAACGCTCGTTATAAACAATTCTCGTTATATGTTTCTTTCACCAACTAACCCTGAACAACAAATAATCGAACGCGGGAATAATAATAATTATGTTCATCCGGGTGTTGTCATGAAACTTATCTCCATACAAAAGGATAAGGGAGAGGCGGTTGTTTCTTTTCGATCTATTGCGGGAAATATTAATTTTAATAATTCGTTTATTGTGATTCCATCATTAGTAATCATTCTGGCAATATTGGCATTTGTAGCAGAATTCATAATTGTTAGACGTAGATCTATAAAGACTTCTTTTGTAAGATCAATTATATACACCATACCAATTTTGCTCTTTGCTCTTTTTTCAGATCCCGAATGGGGCGTTTTTAGCGCAATTTTAGTTTTCCCTTTTGCCTTTATTGAGTCACTTCTTGTTTCCTTTATTGCTTACAAAATAGCTATTAAAAAGAAAAATCCTAATTCTAAAAATGGATAAAAATCTACCAGTATTTAATTCGTTTCGAAAATTAATTTTAACCAGTGTTTGTTTTGTATTTCTTTTCAGTTTGCCAACAACAGTTTTGGCTGGGTCGTTGAGCGCTTCTGTTGAATCAATGGATGCCATTACTGGTCTGGTAACCATTAATGGATATGATTCTAAGCAACCAACTACCCAATTCACATTTAACTGGGGAGACGGAACGAGCAACGAAAAATGGTTTGCCGCAAGTCACACCTATGCCGACCGTACACAGAATTATTTAGTCCAAATTACGGCTCATTACTCGGATGGAACAACGGATACAGTCAATGTTCTGGTGCAATTTACAGGAAGGATAACACCAATAGCGATACCTTCATATTTAACAGTCACCATTCCTAGTTCTGATGTTTTGCTGAAAACACGAATACCTGGATATGATACTGGACCATATTCATTTTTTGCCGATTCGTATTTCACTTTAACAAATCCACGCTCAACAATAGAGTATGTACTAAGTGTTGCTACCCTTATCCAATTTGATTTTGCGAATAATAATGTTTATTTGCCCAATGGAAATTTTAATCAAGTAGTGTTGCGTAATCAAAATTCCTCCAGTAGCGATAGCAAGAACCGTTCTTGCTATCGGGGCTAGAGATTGATATACTTTTAGCATGTTACGCAAAGATCCATTTGTTACTGGAGAGTATTATCATATCTACAATCGCGGTATCGACAAGCGAACTATTTTTAAATCAGAAAGGGATTATGAACGTTTCGTAATGCTTTTGTATATTGCAAACTCAAATAGTGAGAAATCTTTTCGTCTAGATAATTTAATAAATCACTCACATAAAAACTTTTTCGAGATTATGGTTTTAGATAAGGGTGAACCTCTTGTTTCCATTGGGGCATGGTGTTTGATGGAAAATCATTTTCATCTGATGGTGAGACAAGAAGTCGACGGGGGAATCACAAAGTTTATGAGAAAGTTAGGTGTAGGTTATTCTATGTTTTTTAATATCAAATACCAGCGTGCCGGCGGACTTTTTGGTGGACTGTTTAAGTCAAAGTTAATTGGAAACAATGATAATTATATGAAGCAACTATTTGCCTATATTCACTTAAATCCGTTGGAAATTAAATTTCCTAATTGGAAGGAACATATAAATAAATCATCTATTGAAATGAAAAAATTTTTAGAATCATATAAATATTCTAGTTATTGTGATTACCTCGGGGAGGATAGAGTAGAAAAAAATATAATTAACCCAAAGAACTTCCCAGATTATTTTATTGACACAAAAGAATTTAAAGAATTTGTTGAGAATTATTTTACAGAAGATGAATTTTCCTTGTAGCAAGAACGGTTCTTGCTACTGCTTTACAGGCCAAGGAGTTATCCACACAAGCTATTTGCAAGCCTTAAATAGGGGCTAAAATTTGGTATAATATGTTGGTAACTTTTATAAGGTCGAAACTTAGCAAAGTGTTTTATTGGTATTATTATTAATCATTATTTTTTATGAGTAACATTTGGCTTACTTGGGGTGACGTTTTCAATACTTCACTTCAGAATTTGTGGTACGGTTTTATTCAGTTTACTCCTAGGTTGATAGTGGCAATTGTGTTTTTTATAATCGGTTGGGTTTTGGGTTCATTGTTGGCAAAGGCTATCGAGCAAGTGTTCGGCAGCTTAAAGGTAGACAGCCTTTTTAAGGCTATCGGCGCAGATAATTTCTTCCGCAAGGCAGGGATGAATCTGAATTCCGGTTACTTTGTCGGGCAGGTAGTAAGGTGGTTTGTGATCATCGTCTTCCTCCTTCCTTCGCTCAACTTGGTCGGCCTTTCAGACGTTTCCGCTTTCTTGGGTACAAGTGTTCTAGGATTCTTGCCTCAAGTAATTATCGCTGCTTTTGTTTTGATAATTGCGGCATTTGTTTCTGAAGGTCTTTCCAAGACAGTTTTGGCTACCGCTAAAGTCATGAACCTAAAAGCATCCAACATGCTGGCAAATGTTGCCAAGTATGCTGTTTGGATTTTTGCTATCATTATTGCCTTGGGCAAGCTCGGCTTGGACAATTACATAAGCATTCTTTTCTCTGGAATTGTGGCTATGCTAGCCTTGGGTGGCGCTTTGGCCTTCGGCCTGGGGGCGAAAGATGCCGCTGGACGATTTATCGCAAAGCTGGGTGAAGAGGAATAGGAACTAAAGAATTTAAAGGTTAGTTAACAAAAAAGATGTCTCGGGAGTTATCCCCGTTGACATCTTTTTCGTTATAGACTATACTCTTTTAATCAGTATGATGAACACAAGAAACAGTTTAAAAGGCCGGCCCTAACAGACTTTTCTTTTGTCTGTGCGAGCCGCCTCGAAGGCGGTTTTTTTGTTGGAAAATCAGGACGAATTGCAAATTGAAAATTTAAATCTTGTCGGGCAAATTAAGAGGGTCTTTTCAAGCCCAGACAAGAAAGAGCCAAGGCAAATTTCAAGTAGCGAGCGGTCGTGAAAAATATTTGATTCTGGCTTTGTTTTTGTCCGCCGATGAGGCGGATTTGTGATTTTCAAATTTCTTAACAGGAAATTTAAGGGCGTACGGTGGATGCCTTGACTTTAAGAGGCGATGAAGGACGTAGCGTTGCTGCGATAAGCTTCGGGGAGGTGTAAAGCAACCTTTGATCCGGAGATTTCCGAATGGGGAAACCCTATGCAGTAAACCTGCATAATCTTTATCTTTATGGTAAAGAAGCATACCCTGGGAAGTGAAACATCTCAGTACCAGGAGGAAAAGAGACAAATATGAATTTTCTTAGTAGCGGCGAGCGAAAAGGAAAAAGCCCAAACCGTCTTCGCAAGAGGGCGGGGTTGTAAGATGACAATGTAGTTTACTAGAGGAGTCAAAAAATAAATTATTAGCTTAAGTTGCTGGAAAGCAACACCATAGACGGTGATAGTCCTGTGAGCGAAAATAATTTATCTCTTTTATTGTTATTCTTGAGTACCCCAGGACATGAATGGCCGGGGGGAATCCAGCGGAACTAACCGCTAAGGCTAAATACTCTTAAAGATCGATAGTGAACT